>Ga0209187_1000144_pt1 | contig 154451 bp, 126 predicted proteins | sample BantaG_FD_187430 | JGI IMG/M metagenome (GOLD analysis project Ga0209187, IMG submission 187430) | Marine algal microbial communities from Bantry Bay, Ireland - BantryBay_4 metaG (SPAdes) (version 2) | ecosystem: Host-associated > Algae > Red algae > Unclassified | place: Bantry Bay, Ireland...
ATAGTTGCCACCTTCTGCCGCCCGCACCGCCCATGCTTAAAAGGTAACAACTTGGCATGGCTGTGAGGCCTGGTACGAATCAAAGTTGCCACCTTCTGCCACCCGCAATGCCCACGCTTAAAAGGTAACAACTTGGAATGGCAGTAAAGCCTGGTACGAATCAAAGTTGCCACCTTCTGCCACCCGCAATGGCCACGCTTAAAAGGTAACAACTTGGCATGGCTGTGAGGCCTGGTACGAATCAAAGTTGCCACCTTCTGCCACCCGCATTGCCCATGCTTAAAAGGTAACAACTTGGCATGGCTGTAAGGCCAAGGTTCTACCTTTTAAGCAGTGCATTCGCGGGCATGAAAAGGTGGGACCTTCGCGCGAACATCAGTGCGCGATTGCAGATGAAGAAAATAATAAAGTGAAAAAACGAAATAATTACTAATCTTGAAGTCATATTTACAAATACATTTTTATTCAAATACAAAATTATCTTAATAATATTCTAAAACGAACACAGGATTTGATTTGTCAATTGGAATGGATAATCAATGTTAATAGTAAGATCAGTGACATTTTATGGGTGTTTACACCTACTTTATAACCGCTTGATTAAAGTAAATTTGATTCACTAAAGCTGTTTATTATGAAACAAATCTTTTTATTCTTTCCATTTCTCTATATTTTTACCTTTAATTTTGGATTAAACCCTACTGCATTGGGTACAGATTATAATGTAGGTCCAGGTCAAGCCCTTGCTACCATCTCGGAAGTGCCTTGGACTACCTTACAAGCGGGCGATCGTGTTTTTATTCATTGGAAAGCTAGTCCATACAAAGAAAAATGGGTAATTAATAGACAAGGAACTGCAGCAGCACCTATTGAAATTATCGGGGTTAACGGTCCCTTAGGCCAGCAACCAGTGATAGACGGAAATGGTGCAGTGACGGTTTCTGGTGTAAATTATTGGAATGAACCAAGAGGAGTGATTAAAATTGGTGGTTCAAGTATACCAGCGGATGGTTTACCGAATTACATTACCATTGACAACCTCGAGGTTAAATCAGGACGGCCTCCTTTTCAATTTACGGATGATAATGGTTTGACTCAAAACTATGCTAATAATGCAGCTGCGATTTACGTGGAGAAAGGGGCTAATATCATTATTCGAAATTGCAAACTGAGCGATTCGGGAAACGGAATATTTATTGGCGCTTTTGATGGTGCGACCGAAAATATTTTAATTGAAAATAATTATATCTATGACAATGGTATCGTAGGAAGATTTTTAGAACATAATACATACACGGAGGCCTTGGGTATTACCTATCAATATAACCGCTTTGGTCCATTAAAGACAGGCGCACTAGGAAATAATTTAAAAGACAGATCAGCTGGATTAGTGGTTAGGTACAACTGGATTGAATCAGGCAACAGGCAATTAGATTTAGTAGATTCGGGATCTTCAAACTTGATCAATCATCCAAGTTACACGACGACCTATGTGTATGGAAATATTCTAATTGAACCGGATGGCGCAGGGAACAGTCAAATTGTACATTATGGTGGAGACAGTGGGTCAACTGGAAATTTCCGAAAAGGGAATTTATATTTTTATAATAATACTATAATTTCCACAAGAACAGGAAATACTACATTGACAAGATTATCTACAAATGATGAAACTGCTGAGGTATTCAACAACACGATATTTACGACAGATGTTGGAAACAGATTTGCCATGATAAATGCCAATGGCACTTTCAATATGGATAATAATTGGTTAAAAACAGGATGGGTTGACTGTCATTGCAGTCCTGGCGGTACAGTTAATGATCTTGGAAATAATGTTACTGGCACAGATCCACTTTTTATAGATTTGACTATACAGGATTTTGGGCTTCAAGCCAATTCTCCACTTATTAATCAAGCAGGAAGTATTCCACCAACTTTGCTTCCACTGCACAATGTAACATTAGCATATATAAAACATCTAAATTCAGCAAATAGAAACACCATTGGAAATCTGGATATAGGTGCCTATGAGTACCGAAACCAAAATGGTAATGGCCCTGGAAAAGTTGGAATTAATACCACGACTCCTCAAGGTGTTTTAGATGTTGTATCTGATAATAGTGGCCTTATCTTACCTAGGGTTAATGCTACCTCGGATGTGGCGAACCCAGTGAATGGTATGCTCATTTACGATATTTCATCAAAATGTGTTAAAGCTTTTGAAGATGGAGGATGGAGCAATTGCTTAAGTAATTAGGAATACAAGGACTAGGCAATAGCAATAATCCAATAATTAAAAAACCAGATATCGTACCAAAGATCATGATGGGAAATACTGTAACCAATAATAGGGAATTAAAATTTTGAGAAAACTCCTTCAAATGTATTTAATCATTTAATATCTATTTAATACCCCATATCATCAACCATTTGCACAAGCTGCTGTTTATTATTGCAGTTACTATTTATTACAATTATCCAAACACTAAGATAAATACTATGGCTACCATATATTGGCTGAGGAACGACCTCCGATTACATGACAACGAATGTTTGCAATTGGCCATAGAAACAGGTCAGCCCATTTTGATGGTTTATATTTTTGACCCTAGACAATTTAAAGAGTTGAAATTAGGTATTCGAAAAACGGGATATTTGCGGTTTAAATTTTTATGCGAAACGCTTTTAGACCTGAGAAGTAAAGTAGAAGTCTTAGGTGGAAAATTAATGATTCTGAAAGGTAAGCCAGAAATTGTGCTAGCTGATCTCGTTAAGAAACTTAAGGTTGAGCATCTATTTTTTCAAAAGGAAATCGCTAGCGAAGAAGTCTCAGTAGAGGACGCTTTAGAAAATAAATTAATAAAACATTGTAAGCTTACTTCCGTATGGGGAAAAACATTATACCACATTGAAGACTCCCCATTTCCACCCGAAAAGACACCATTAACTTCAAAAGCATTTCGATTGAATTTAACAAAGAAGGCGGAGGTGCGTCCACTCTTCCCACCGCCAAAAGATCTTTCAAAATGCGTATCATTTCGAGAATGGGGGATTCTACCAACTCCCAAAGAGATGGGTTTTACCAATAAAGAAATAATAGAAACTGATCAGGTCATTTTTTCAGGTGGTGAATCTGCTGCATTAGAAAGATTACAACACTATACCTTCGAATCTGAACTGTTAACTGCTTATCGCTGGACTCGAAATCGTTCTTTGGGAATGGATTATAGCTCTAAGTTTTCTCCTTGGATGGCATTAGGAAGTTTGTCCCCTCGCATGGTGTATTGGGAAGTGAAGCGATATGAAAAAGAGATCAAAAAAAATATCAGTACTTGGTGGCTAATCTTTGAAGTGGTATGGAGAGATTATTTTAAGTATTCCGCTGTTCGTCATGGAGATAAAATATTTTCAAAAGGGGGGATAAAAAACCGATCCGTTGAATGGGCTTATGACAAAGATCTGTTTGATCGCTGGAGATTTGGAAAAACAGGAATCCCATTTGTCGATGCACATATGCGTCAATTGAATCAAACTGGATTTATGTCCAATCGTGGCCGAGTGAATTGTGCAAGCTTTCTGACTCGTGACTATAAAATCGATTGGCGTTGGGGAGCAGCTTGGTTCGAAACGCAGCTGTTAGATTACGATGTATGTAGCAATTGGATGAACTGGAATACTCAGGCTACAGAAATTTATTATACTAATCCAGTTCATCAAGGATTAAAATACGATAAAAAAGGAGAATTTGTAAAGACTTGGCTACCTGAATTGGAAAATGTAGATGGCCCTATTGTTCAAGCACCTTGGTTATTGCAAGAAGAAGAAAAACAAGTCATTGATTACCCTATACCTGTCGAAATTTATAAAAAATGGTCAAGGTCAATAAACCGAATTGTCAAAGCGCAAGATGGAGAAAATGAAAAATCAAAGAAGAAGTAATATTAATTTTTCAGGTTTGCGATGAGATGAATTAAATATGTGCTGAGAAAATTACTAAAAATAGATTTATCTAAAACCCATTATAAAATTATGCCATGCAACTGAACAATAATGCTTTTTCGATGGTTTGAAGAGTAGTCAATCTTGGCAAAAATTAAAAACTTATAAAACACATGGCAGTTAAAAATTTGAAAGACCTGTATATTCATGAATTAAGAGATTTATATAACGCAGATAAGCAAGCAAAAGCAATACACAAAAGACTTTGGAAAACAGCGACTAACACTAAACTCAAATCTGCACTTGAAAATAGTATCAAAGGAATCGATGACGGCATGACTATGCTTGAAGATATATGCAAAGCGCATGATAAGAAAGCATCTGGCGTAACTTGCAGAGGTATGAAAGGATTAGTAGAGGAAGCAAAGAAACATGTCTTAGAGGAGCGCTTCGAAGAAGATGCTGCGAAAGATGCATCGATCATTGCCCAAAGTCAAAGAATGACCCACTATGCAATTGCAGGGTATGGAACGGCAGCAGCATTTGCAACTGCGTTAGGATTAAAAAAAGATGCGAAAATGCTACAAAAGTGTTTAGATAAAACATATGGTGGCGATAGAAAAATGACAAAACTAGCTACCTCTGGTATCAACAAAAAAGCAAAATAATGGGATTTTAAATATTATTTGTAATCACAAGTATAATTAAACTCAGATGAATAAATCTCATGTTTCTAGACAGAAATATGGGATTTATTTTTTATTGTCATTCTGAACCGGTAAAATGGAAAAATCCATTTAAAATTAATTCAATGACAAGAAAAAAATTTGCCGTAGGGGCACGATTCATAGAGTGCACTTCCGTAAAATTACCACTTTTCGTAGATAGCGAGTGTAGCGAGGCGAAGGATAGAACAAATGTCCCAAACTCCCATTTGTTTGCGGCAGGCTAGGAAATGTTGAGCGGTAATGTTGAGCGGTAGGCCCGCAAGTCTAGAGACCTAGGGCGAAATAGTTTTCAATTTAATAGAATAATTTGCTGATCTTTTTCCATCAGTAAGTTTCTAGAATGGGCTCAAGCATTTAATCAAGTTGCTAGAACGATTGATTGGCTGAATGCATAAGTTCCTAAATGGTAATTTGAGTTATTGTCATCCTGAGTATCAAAATGAAAAGGATCATTTAAAATTAAGGTAATGACAAGGCAAGCTTGGTTATGTAGGCTCGCGATTCATCGCGGGTAACCCTACAATTTACAACTTGTCATAGATAGAGAGCGTAGCGAGGCATAGGATTAAATCAAATATCCCACCCTCTCAATTGTCTGCCATAGGCAGGGAAAAGTTGAGCGGTATCCGTGCAGTACTGGAGATCTATTGCGAAACAATTCGTGATCAAAAAAAATAGAGTGTTGTGCTTTTTTCGGTAAAAGGCTTTTAGAGTGGACTCAATATTATAATAACTGAGCAATGGCTAGATTTCTTCTTCAATTTAAAATTAATATAATGGCTAGTCAGATTGTTTTGTTGGCGCGAGATTCATCGCGTGCAACTTACCAGAGGTCCAACTAGGTAAAGGTAGCCGAGATATTGAAGATTTCCTATGAAATTAAAATAAATCAAGACGGAATTTACCTCGCTGCTCTGAACTTTATCAATGTCGATTTTAAATAATCAATTATTAAAACAATGGTTTTAATTAATTAATATTAAATTGCCCACATGGTGAAATTATATGATGTTGAGCATCAAGTCCAATGTGTGACTAATTTCCAAGACTTGGTTTCAACACCTTTCAAAGGGAAAGTTAATGCGATTTGTTGGAATCGAAAATTAGAAGGCGATTTTGCAGAGATCATTAATAAGTTAGCGCTCAATGAAAATATAGTCGAACTGCATCCAGATGAGTTGAATGAAATGCAATTAAGTGAGCAAGGGAAATTGGCTCGTGAAACTCTTTTAAAAGATTTGGAAATCTTAACGATGCAAGGTGCATCTCCAATCCTTAATGTGATTAAGGCTTACGATAGAGATGACAACTTTCCGTTTTTTCCTACCGATGTTTATTCTTTTCATATAGATCGATCTACCATTCCAACCGATACTTTTCTATGCACTTACTATGGCGAGACCAGCGAAATATTACCAAATGAAGAAGCCATTCAAAAAGTGTTGATTCCCGAATTACGGGATGAGCTTAAAAAAATCCACAATGGTCCCGATTCAGATTTTGAATCATTTCTCATCGAGTATTTTTTTGACCTTCATTATCTTGCTAAACCTGAGGCAAATCCGATCAGTTTGGGATTAGGTCATATGTGTAGATTAGCTATTGATCATCCAGAGCGTAATGTCTTGCCTTGTTTGCATCGGGCGCCAAAAGAAAAGGAGGGGGAGAAGCGGTTGTTGTTGATTTGTTGAAAGGATAATAGGATCAGGTAATTGAAAGATAAAGCTTTGTGTAGTTGAAAAATAACGCGGGATATAAAGACCAGGTAGGGTGGCTAAGAAAAAAAATCGAAAAGATTATTTAGAACTTATGCATAAGGAATATTTGTTTACCTATGATTTTATGATCAAGAGGAACACTAATTTACTCGAGATGATAATTATTTTTCCAAAAGAGAAGCAAATGGTGAAAAAGTATTTTAGGGACGTGGCAATGGTTGGGTTATTGCTGGCCTTCCAATCATCATGGAAGAACTGCCAAAGTAGTGAGCATAAAAAAATTCTATGAAAAAATTTAATTTGAAATGGCTACCAAAATTGCTTTCTTACAAGGGGAGGATGGGTACTGGCCTGCTAGTCTTCTAGATCCCGAAAGTTATCCAATGCCCGAAACTAGCTGTAGTGGCTTCTTTACTTTTGCATTGGCTTGGGGTGTCAACAATGGTTATCTCGAGAAAAAAGAATTTCAACCTATTGTAGAAAAAGGATGGCAAGTACTAGTCAAAGCAGTTTACTCAAATGGAAAATTAGGTTGGGTGCAGTCTGTCGGACAAGATCCAAAAACAGTTGCCCAAGATTTGACTGAGGTTTATGGAGTTGGTGTTTTTTAATTGGCGGGAAAAGAAGGCTATAAAACGGTGAATTAGTATTTTTTGTTTGCATTTTCTATTTTGGTTTTCTAATTTGAGCAAAAAGAGAGCAGGAGAATATAGAATTCACAATTCAGGATTTTAATTTGTGTAATTTTAAATCATACAATGAGTGGACCATTAGTTCTGGATTTCATCTTAGCACTTTGAGCAAAACAGTACAATTGAACAATTAAAAATTAATTAAAATAAATTGAAGCATGGCCTTCCGAAAAATTCAATTCATCATCTTTCTCATAGTTCCTCTTGTCAATTTTGGAGTGAATTTCTTTTACCCCTCTCCCTTCGACGATGATGACAGCGTACTCATTCAACCTGCCGGATATGCCTTCGCAATCTGGGGTCCAATTTTTCTTGGAATGATCTTTTACAGTTGGTTTCAAATGCAGTCAACCAGAGTAGACAGCCAGCACTTGAGAAAGGCAACAAGCTCAGGTATAGCCGCTGGCCTAGCTTCTATTGCTTTTGTTCCTATCAGTTATATGGACATCCAGTGGTTAGGCTTTATAAATATAATGTGGCATCTGATTGCATTGATACTATTATTTCTATCACTTAGACAACAGGTTCAATTGGAACCCGATTCCAAAACGCCATGGTATTATTTACCCACTCAAATTTATTTAGGCTGGATATGTGCAGCGACAGCCATCTCCGTAGCACTAGCATTAAAAGAAGCTGGGATATCGCCTGTAATAGAAACCCAGGTTATAATCACAGTTGCAATCATTGGGGTATTAACGCTCTTGGGTATTTTAATGGCTCAGCAGCGAGGATTACTCATACCATTGGTTTTCATATGGGCACTTATAGCGCTTATTATAGAAAATGGACAATATGCCCCTATAAAATATGCCTCTATAGCGGGTATAATTTTACTAGCCATTGTAGTAGGATATAAGCTTATCAAAGGTCAACGGTTGAGCTATTGAACGTAGCGATAAATAATGCGAAGATTATCATAAATAAAATTTATAAGTTAAAAAATAAAATAAATGCTAAAAATACTCACAATCTTTGCATTAATTTCACTAGGTCTTAACTGGACAATTACATTGGTATCACATGAGCAAAATACAAACTCATTACCACCTGGATGTGTTAAAATCTTAGATGATTTATACGCTGATAAAGCTGAAATATCAAATATAAATTATCGAGAATTTCAACATTGGAATAAAAGAATTTTTGGGATTACCTCAAAAGAATATCAAGCAACTAAACTAGATACAAATGTCTGGCTAGCATTAAAAGGAATGTCAAAACTTTCAAAACAATATCACATTGATGAGAGATACTATCACTATCCGGTAGTTGGTAATTCTTTAGATCAAGCTTGGACTTATACCAGATGGAGAACAGACAGGGTCATGGAAGCGACCTTGATTGAGCAAAATTTAATGAGGTTTAACACGGACCAGCATGCTGAAAACTATTTTACTTTTGAAAAGTTTATAAAAGGAACTATTGACTATGTCAAAGGCGACATTGAATTTGTAAATGATTCGAATGAAATTGATCTTGTAGAATACCGGATTCCCAATGCTAAAGAATGGGAATTAATTTCGGGAGTGAAAGATGAGCATATTTCAGATTTAGATTTAGGTTTGAGGAATAAAGAGATTATTGAGAAATATGGTTATTTGTACAATACGATAGAGCTTAACAACTCAAGAAAACATAAGCATATTTTAAAAAGATTAACTGGTCGAAAAAAAATAACAACCTTGCCAACTACTATGTCTGCTTAGAACACATTCGGAATGTATGGAGTTGTGGGAAATGTTTCAGAATTAATTGATGAAGAAGGTAGAAGTATGGGGGCAAACTGGAAGAGCTCAGCAAGCAAATTTTCTAAAGAAAAGGTCAATATATTTGAAGAACCAAATAGCTGGACTGGATTTAGAAATATATGTTACGTTAAAAAAATAGAAATTAATATAAACAACGGAGGTAAGTAAAGGGTATAAGTTTTGAATTTGAAGGCCTCAGCCTTTACCCTAATACCGCAAGACCACGAATGTTGAACAATGATAAGTGAACTGCTTTGAATAGCATTATCCATTTTCAACTTGAGTGAACAAAATGCCATGTTCTAAGGTATTTATATTTACAATATCTCAAAATGTACCTTTTTTATAAAATTTAGATGAACTAAAATGAAAGAAGATAGAAAACAAGAAATTTACGAAGAGTTTTATGATAATGTGAATATGACTCCCTCTGAAATAGAAGAATGGCTTGAAACAGAGAAGTCAAAATCGGTAGGGCAGGATAGTGGTGATGGGGAATCCATCGGTCGTAAGAGTGCTAAAAAAATTATAAAAATCAAGAGAACAAAAAAAGCTGATTTAACAGCCTCTAATTATGAGCATATGAAAAAAGTGAATGCATATGTGGCTCGACACACCGCACAAAAACCGGAAGGCGATGTTAAAGAATCTAATTGGCGATATTCATTGAAAAATTGGGGAAACGACCCATTGAAATAGTATTAAATGAAAATTTTAGCTCATTCTACGGTAGACTTAAGTATTGTCACTTCATTTGACGTATATTGCTTGTAGAAATGATTACTTAATGAGAAAAAAAATATAATGCCAGATAAATCTAAAAAATATAGCAAAGCTAAACTTTCAAAATTTAAAAGTATTATCACTGATAATTTAGCTGAAGTACAGAATGAAATTAAGTCACTTAAAGAAAATCAACAAACTCAAAAAGAGCAAAAAGTGACTACTAATGTTGATTTTAATGAGAATAGTAAACACTTTCAGCAACAAGCTAAGAATAATCAATTAATCCGTAGACTTCAGAATAAATCAAGGGAACTAATGGCAGCGACTAAGAGGATAGAAGATGCAAGCTATGGGGTCTGCGAGCGTAGTGGCAACTTAATAAGAGAAGAAAGATTATTGGCAATGCCAACTGCTCGTTTCGATATAATAAAGCCAACGAAAGGAGCAAGCAAGAAGTAGTACTTCAAGAGGTAAGTATAAATTCTGCTTTCATTAGATGAATATTTCATCATCAGAGTGGCCTTCATTTTTCGATTTAATTCGGACGATTAGAATGACATAATAAATAAATGCCTAAGGATATTCAAAAGACCAAATATAAAATTTATCAAAATTTGATAAAACTGAATACTCAGTGATTGAATTACTACATAGGTTGTCAATTAGTAGTATTCCTTAAAAGATAGTAGTAGAAATGCACGCGCTTATTCTCTGATTAGAACAAAAGATAAAAAATTGAAGAACATACTTTCCAAATTATTAGTTGTGACATTCCTGTTTTTTCAATCTTGTTCAGCCCATTTATTTAAGCAGGAAATTAAGACAAACCAATCCAAAGATAGCTTCTTTGAAAAAGTAGATGCTATAGTGATTAATAAAATGAACCAATATAATATACCTGGGCTATCCATAGGTTTAATCAGAAACGGTACGATATTATATACTAAAGGTTATGGAGTCAAGCGTATTGGTGCAGCCGATTTCGTTACAGAAAATTCTATCTTTCATACTGCCTCAATAAGTAAGTTATTTACTGCTGTAGCTATCATGAAGCTAATTGAGCAAGATAAAATAACAATCGATAGTAAATTGATTGACTTACTTCCTGAGTTAAAATACGATGATGCACGGGTCAATGAAATTACCATAAAAAATCTTTTGAATCACACTTCCGGAATACCTGACATTAGTAATTATAATTGGCATAACAATAATCAGACTGACAACAGTCTTAGAGAATTTATTTTAGGATCTAACCTTAAACTTAGCGCGGAGCCTGGTTCAGCTTATCAGTACAGCAATTTGGCATATGATATTTTAGGTTTTATAATTGAAAATGTTTCTGGTGCTACTTTTGATGATTTTCTAAAAGAAAATATTTTGTCCGTAAGTGGAATGACACATAGTGATTTTAGATATTTTAAAATACAAGATTCCTTAAAGACTTCTCCTCATTCTAAAAAATTAGTCACAAAAAAAGTATACGAAAGGAAAACTTATCCATACACGAGAGAGCATGCACCAAGTAGTACCTTAAATTCCTCTGCGAAAGACTTAAGTAAATGGATGATTACTTTTCTCCAAAATCTAAACGAGCCTCAGTCAAGTTATAACTATCTGAACATGACTAATCCTACTTTTACTCCATATCCATACATCGGTTTTGGGTTTCAGTTAAGTAAGATAAATGCTAAAAATACAATTGGGCATTATGGTGGAGATAGAGGTTTTAGAAGCTACTTAATAATGATCCCAGAAGAGAAAGTTGGATTAGTATTATTAGCAAATTGTGATTACAATGAGGATTTTAGACAGGAAATTTTACATCCAATAGCGAAATTATTGTTGTCAATGGATAAAGAGTAGTTCAACCTACCTCAGCACGGTTATCACTATAGCCATAAAATGGAATATGCAACTATAAGTTGTTGAATCAGCTTCGTTAATTACGCTTAACAATGAATGCAAAGGATTATACCTTCGGTGTCAAGCACGACTATCCGTTTGCGCAGTCAGAACGAATAAATAATAGTAACCCTGTAAACCCTGATTTAGTAGGACTACTTGGTTCAATTATGACACATCGAATTCGGATTGGGGAAGCCTATCACGCCGGCACATCACCATTACAAATTGGGGCAAATTATATTCAGTTTTTCTGTGGGAATACGGGTATAATGAATGTACATATTGAGGTGTTAATTCCTGAAAGCTCTACTCCACCTCCATATACAAAGCCTTCGCATATTCATCCTTTCCCATTACATCATGACATGCCAAAATTAGGTACTTCCGCTATTATTGTAGATATAGATGATCAGCAACTTAGTTATCCATCATCCGAAGAAATCAATGGCCCGACCATCAACGGAGAAGTGCCAATTGAATTTTTAATAGGCAATAGAGCATGGGCTGCTTGGGGGCCACATCTTTTACGAAGACCAGCTACCACCGCTGAATATTGGAATACAGGAAGTACTAAAGGTATTGACTATTTTAACATATATATTAAACCGACAATGATACCACAGGCGCAGGAATATTAGTAGATTCAATAAATACTTCTATAGATGCACCAGCACCTCAAATCCGATATGCCTACAATTTTGATTCTCAAAAATATGCGAATGGGGAATATTTTATTTTTGTTCAGGCCGTTTCACCTTTGGGAGTAAAAACTCACCCCGCTTATGGAGGACATGGATTCCTTTGGGATGCGAGTGAATTTTCTGGAGCTTATTTGCCTGTGCACATTACCATTGACAACGTAGTGCCAGGTGCATTCATCTTCAATGGTACAATAGATAATAATTGGTTGGAAGGTGAAAATTGGGATGTTTAGCCTTGGATAATAAAAGTTGTAGACTAGGTCCTAATAATTGCGGACCAAAAGAAAACAATTGGTCACAAGACATGCTAACAGAAATTTGGATTGTCGGAAAGTACCCATGAGTAAAGGCAATAATGCGAAGTCAAGTATTGAGGATGTTCTCATCTATAAGCATCGCGAGACCTTTGTAATCCAAGCTTATCTTAGTTATAGAAGTAGCAATTATTATAAGCGTTGAAAAAATCCAACCCATTTCAAGAGTATTATGATTATATAAATTAGTATGGCTTAGAATGGACCCAAATCTTTTGGATAAGAAAGAGCTAAAAAAGTCGGATGGATGTTTCTCACGCTACATTATTTAATTTTAGAATTAAATTTTTAGAATTTCAAAGCAACCATTTTATACAATTCTTGTTTAGAATAAGGACGTGTAATAACAAGACAATTATCGATCAAACTTATAAGAAATAATGAAATACAATAAACTAGGTAGCAGCAAGCTTAATGTCTCAAGAGTTTGTCTTGGAACAATGACTTGGGGAAAACAAAATACACAAGAAGATGCCAACCAACAAATGGATTATTCTCTAGATCGAGGCCTTAATTGCATGGATACCGCAGAGATGTATGCAGTGCCTCCTTCTGCCGAAACCTATGGTAAAACGGAGAAAATCATAGGCAATTATTTCAAAGCAAATCCTGGAAAAAGAAAAAAGTGGATTGTCTTTTCCAAAATAGCAGGATCCGACGTTGCTTGGGTACGTAATGGTGGTAAGATCACCGGTAAAGCAGTAATCAAAGCAGTAGATGATTCTCTAAATAGATTACAAACTAATTATATCGACCTCTATCAATTGCACTGGCCTAACAGAAATTTCCCGCATTTCAATAATCATTGGATAGGAAAGGCCGATTTCTCAACGATCAAGGAAAAGCAAGAAGAGAAAAATATGTTAGGAGTGCTGCAGGCATTGCAAAAATGTGTCAAGGCAGGCAAAATAAGGTACTGCGGATTATCGAATGAAACACCTTGGGGAATTCAAAAATACATGCAATTAGCCAAAGATCATGACCTACCAAAAATGGTTTCTCTACAAAATGAATTTAGTTTAATTCATAGTAAGGATTGGCCATACGTCACCGAATCTTGCGAAGTAAACAATATCGGTTACCTCCCTTGGTCACCTCTAGGTAGTGGGGTATTATCTGGAAAATATGCTAACGGTAAAAAGCCAAAAGGTTCCCGCTGGTCCTTCGCCGGTAGGCACGGAAATTTCCGCGATCAGAAATTAGTACACAAAGCAGTCAAGAAATATGTCGCTGTCGCCAAAAAACATGGCATCACGCCAAGTCAGTTAGCACTCCTATGGATCGATCAATTTCATTGGGTAAGTTCGACGATAATCGGGGCGACGACCATGAATCAGCTTAAGGAAAATATTGATGCGTTTGAAATGAAGGTTACAAAAGGATTATTGGAAGATATTAATCAGGTGTTGCGGGAATATCCGATTCCTTATGCATAAGTCTAGTTAAGTTCTTTACACTTAATAAAATATCCTCATCTTGAAAATATAGGTATCGATTCTGCGCTTGTTGTATAATAGCTATATTTACGCTATCTTAAATAGAACACACTACATTAGAGGCAGTTTCTATAGATATCAAAGCTTTGCCCACTGGATTATACTTCGTAACAATATTTAATAGATCTGACAACCAATTGTAAACACAGAAAATATTGTAATATTAACCTTGAAATAAAAACAAAATGAAGGAAACCAAATGAAATTCTACTTTATCTGTGGTGTAGTAGTGATTCTCATTGGAGCTTTAGCTTCAATACAAACCATAAAGGAATTAGATGCCAAATATAATGGCGAAGTTATTGAAGGTCAATGCTTAGAAACACCTATATATTGTTCGAGAAGAAATAGCAGAATAGAAATTAAATACCAAAATGAAGACTACAGTGTTTAATAGGAAGAAATGAATGTAGAAAAAATCAATACAAGGTAAATTTGAAATACTTCTTCAAGCCTTCAACTACATTTCAACATGTAATTACGACTGAAAGAAATCCTGAAATAATGATACCTATCCTTCCTACAATATTTGGAATTGGTATCTTTTGTTTCTAGAAAATGAAAAGTTTACTCACATGTGATTAAAATGTCAGACTTGCTACTACATCCGACCATGTGACCAAAAAGTAATTTGGCAAAAAAGTACTGCGGGTAGTACTAGTATTGACGGTTTTGCTAATTCCGTCTTACTTCCTTAGGTATATAAAAAAAATAATAGTAAGGAATATTGCATTTTACAATGTTTCCACTTAACTTGGATCTTATTATGATTAAGAATATAAATTTACATAGTGTCATTTGTTGTTGTTGCATGAATTTTTCACGTAGCAAAGATAGGCGTATGTAATTATTTAAGAATATATTATTTATAAAGAGCCTTCTCGCTACAGCGAGAAGGCTTTTTTTTTACAAAAATTATGACCATGAAAAAGATTTATGTAATTCACGAAAATGATGATTGGGTTATTCCATTGAGGGCTGCCTTTAAAAAATTGAGCCTTCCTTATGAAGAGTGGTTTATTGATGACTTGACTTTGGATTTAAATTCAGAACCTCCTGAAGGTATTTTTTATAATCGGATGAGTGCTTCTGCACATACAAGAGCGCATCGTTTTGCCCCAGAGATGACTGCTAATATTTTGTCTTGGTTAGAAAGATATGGCCGGGTAGTAGTAAATGGACGTAGAGCTCTGCAATTGGAGTTAAGGAAATCGGAACAATACCTATCTTTGCAACAATTTGCTATTCCACATCCTGAAACTGTTATTTCAAATAATGTTAAATCCTTACCGAAGGCTGTTGATCAGTTAAATAAATTTCCTTTTATATTAAAGCCGAATCGCGGTGGGAAAGGCGCTGATGTGCAATTGTTTAATTCAAAAGAAAGCTTGATTCATTCCGTTGAGAATAATCAAATTGGTGAATCTTTGGATGGAATTTGGTTAGTGCAAGAATATATCAAACCGGCCGATGGTCGAATTGTCAGAGCAGAGTTTGTTGGGAGTAAGTTTCTATACGCTGTAAGTATAGATGCCCAAAATGGCTTTGAATTATGTCCAGCAGATGCTTGTAATATTGGAGATGAGTTTTGCCCTGCCACTCAAACCGATGCTAATAATAAATTCATTATTCAAGATAATTATGAGAATGGTGACCTTGAAAAATATGCAGTATTTTTAAAAGCAAATGATATTGGTGTTGGAGCTTTAGAATATGTGGAAGATATCAACGGATCTAAATGGGTATATGATGTTAATACAAATACCAATTATAATTCAGGAGCAGAGCAGAAATCCAAAAGCTCAACTGAGGGTATGTTCGAGATCGCAAAATTTTTGGGACGTGAATTAAAAATGAAATGTGCTTAGTATCTTAATTTGTCTGAACAAGATTTTATGAGATTTTTATAATATACAAGATGAATGCATAAGGAATAAATAGAGGTAAGCTATGATTCAGGGTTACGAAAAACTGTCTGAAAGATAGTAAGATCAAAGCGATAGATGTTAAAGCTATAATTAAATCAGAAATTAAAAAATCTGGATCATAAAATCTTATTTATCTTATAAATCCTATTCAGGAAATTTAAAATACATAGTTGGCAATTACAATATTTAAAGGCAAAGATTCTATTCCCAGGGTCCATTTTTCGTTATGTTTAAAATCTCCTCATTCTTATTAATTCTATATAATCCCCCTGCGCCGCCTAGCCAAAGATTTTCCTTATGATCCTTCGAGATACTCATAATAGAAATTGGGACCTCGTAGTGATTGAATGCTCTGCCATCAAATCGATACACTCCATTTTTTGTTGTGCATATCCATAAATCTCCTGAATGGTCATTATAAATTTCGTACACATCCCCATTATTAAACGCTTCTATTTCTGGAAATGAGATGATGCCATCATTCGTCAATTTATTGAGTCCACCTTTCCCAATTCTTTTTTTGGGATTAGGATTATCTTGTTCTGCGACTCTTGTTCCAAACCAAATACTTCCATCCCCATCAATTTCAATTTCTGTTACATTATTTGAGTGAAGTCCATCTTTTTTCAAAAAATGGGTAAAAGATGCTCCGTCATATTTACAAGCTCCGTATCCGTCTCTTCCAATCCAAATATTTCCATCCGCATCTTCCTCTATTTCAGTTATCCAATCTTCGGTGTCTTTGTTGATTAAGGTTGTTACCTGAGGCTTAGGAACTGGAAATGAGATAAATTCTTTACCATCATATTTATAGACACCTCCCCAAGTGCCAACCCAAAGCAGGCCTTTACTATCAAACATCAAAGTGCTAATCATATTACTAGCAAAATTTTTATTTACCGAAATATTAGTAAAATTTTTTCCATCGAATTTAGATATTCCCGCTCCTGTCATTAACCAGAATATACCAGTTGAATCTTCAATAATTCCAGTTACTCTTTCAGATGGCAAACCATCATTTTTCGAAAAATATTTTAATGTATTTCCATCATACTTAGCCATTCCTTTTTGGAGGGTTCCAAACCATAAATTTCTTTTGGAATCTTCAAATACCTTGGTAATATATTCCCCTATTTGAGATTCAGATTTTGCTTTTAAAGCATCACTAATTTTATTAGTAATGGCTTTCTTTTCTTGCGAAATGCATGAAATTAATAACATCGAGAACAGTGACAGCGCAATCATTTTCATTATATCTTCTTTTTTGACTAAAGAATTTTTAGGATTTTCAATAGCTTATATTAAAAACGAAATAGAATTGTCAAATTAGAATTTTAATTCCTAAGTAAAGATATTTTGATTTCCTTTAACAGCTCAATAACAGGAAATAGTTTTTAGACAATTCAATGTATTGCTCCTAAAACTTATAACCCTTACCACTCATAAACTCATAAACTACAATCTCTTCTATAGAGGCATAAAAGGTGAGGTAAACTTTCCTTATCTTTAGGCTATGAATGAGCAGGAAGAAAATATCGACCAAGAAGCAGAGGCGGAAGAAGAATTATTTGAACATTATCGATTTATAGTGGATCCCAAACAAACGCCCACGCGGATTGATAAGTTCTTGCAAGACCGAATTGAGAAAATCTCAAGAAATAGAATTCAAAATGCTGTCAAAGATGGAGCAGTTTTAGTAAACGAGAAAACGGTCAAATCTAATCATAAAGTAAGACCACATGAGGTAATCACCATTGTGATGGCTAAGCCACCGAGAGAAGGGGAGACCGTTCTGCCTGAAGATATTCCATTAGATATTGTGTATGAAGATGATGCAATCTTGGTGATCAATAAGGCGCCAGGGATGGTAGTCCATCCAGGTATTGGAAATACTTCTGGGACCTTAGTGAATGCCTTGGCCTTTTATTTAAATAAATCTGATTTGCCAGTATTAGATGGAAATATGCCGGATCGACCTGGCTTAGTACATAGGATAGATAAGGATACGTCTGGACTATTGGTCATAGGAAAGACAGAATTTGCTTTGAATCATTTAGCCAAGCAATTTTATAACCATACCATTGAGCGCTCTTACCATGCTTTAGTTTGGGGCCAACCAGACGAAGACGAAGGTAAAATTGAATTGAATATAGGTCGGGATCCTAATAATAGAACCTTGCAAACCGTTTTCCGTGATGAAGAAGAAGGGAAGTGGGCTGTCACCCATTTTAAAGTGCTGGAAGGTTTTTATTATGTGAGTTTAGTGGAATGTAAATTAGAGACAGGGAGAACGCATCAGATTAGAGTACATATGAAGCACACTGGTCATCCATTATTTAATGATGCAAAGTATGGTGGAAATTCCATTGTAAAAGGAACCGTCTTTAGTAAATACAAACAATTTGTGCACAATTGTTTCCAGATTCTGCCAAGGCAAGCTTTGCATGCTAAATCACTAGGTTTCACTCATCCTACGACTAACGAAGAAATGTTTTTTGATTCTCCATTGCCAGATAATTTTTTAGAATTGATAGATAAATGGAGACGTTATGTTTCTGCTAGAAAAGATAAATTGTAGTTATGAGATATTTGCTTCTATGTTTTATAATTGTTTTTTTAGCTTGCAAAAAAGAAGCGCCAATTCCTGTTTCATATAAACACTTTAGCAAAGCTGAAATTGATAACTTAATCAAAATCGTAGATTATTTTGAATCTATAATTTGCCCTGATTTAAACGGAAGATTAACTTGTACGAAAAATTATTTAAAAGAAATTCCAACTAACACAGATTTCGGAAAGGCTGATTTAAACGCCAAATTAGAACCAGTAAGAATTTTTACAAGCATTGAAAAACCTCTTGATAATAAAATTTGGTTTCCTTACAGATCTCAAACTGCTGATGGTGATACTGTGATTAACCGCAACCTTTCTGCCCGCGGTCCATACATGAATTTTCTTCACGAATTAGCGGCATTTAATCCTAAGCAATTTTTAAACTATTCGAATACATTGCACGAAAGTGGAAATTTAAGCAATGCCATGAAAAAAGAGGTGATGGATAAAATGGACAACTTTGATTTGGAAAATTTTGATCATCGATTGTTTTTGACCATACATTTTTTAACTATAAGCCAGCAGTAGAAGCTATGTAGAGGTCTTACATTAGATTTAATAATTGAGGTATTATTTTCATCTTTCGTTAAGTCAGTGGGAGTTAAGTCAAAAGTTTCTATCTGATTTCAAAACTTTTCTCCTGTTTCATAGGAGTTGAAGATATAGGATGAAGTTTAAGTCTTGCGTCTTACGTTTTACGACTTCTAATTATACCTTCTTAAAAATGTAAAAAGAACCCAAACCAATAATCAAATTTACCAAACCAATACTACATTCAAAAGGTTTATCAAACCAGGCAAAACTCACCATCCAAATACTAATGCTAATAAAGATCAGATGGAAGAGTGGAAAGAAAGGACTTTTATAAGCATTGGGATAACTGTTTTTATATCTAATAATTAAGGATCCAACAACAACCAAGGTACTGGAAATCGTAAGCAGAACACCGCAGTAAATTAATATCTGTTCAAAGGTGCCGCTTATAATCATGAAAATGCTTAAGGCGGATTGGAATAAAATCGCATTCACGGGAATTTTATTGCCACTGTCTAAAAATTCCCAAAGCTTATATTTTTCACCCATCTTTTGTCCTACTCTTGGACCTACCCAAACCATTGCACTTATACTAGATACTAAAAATAAAGCAATACCTCTATTCACCCAAGCGCCAAACTTTATACCAAACATATTACGCATTGCTATGGCACCAACTTCTACGTTACCTTGCAATTCTTCATGAGAAGCATGTTTTAGAAAGATATATTGCAATAAAACATACAAGATAGTTACAGCTGCCGTACCTATAATCAAAGCCCTTGGAATATCTCTTTTTATATTTTGAAATTCCTGAATAATGTAACTAGCAGCATTCCAACCTGTATAAGAATAAGATACATAAATAAGTGCTACTGCAAATGGGATAGAAAGCACTTCTATTCTTACTTGATTAAAAGAAAAATTTTGCTGTTGTACAATTGAGGAATCGATAAACAGTCCACATAAGATCAGGATCACAATTAATCCAACTTTTAAAAAAGTGCTCAGATTCTGAAAGTATACACTTGTCCTACTATTTATGGAATGAATTATTGAGATAAACAGAATGACTAAAATGGACAATACTTTCTCATCTAGAAATTCAATCCCAGAATATTTGGAGAATGCAATGGCAGATAAAGCAATGGGTGCTGCAAAACCAACAGTTAACGAAATCCAACCTGAAAGATAACCAATTAAGGGATTGAAAATTTTACTTAGGAAAATGTATTCTCCACCTGACTCTTTAATACTAGTACCTACTTCCGCATAGCTGAAAGCGCCAGATAATGCAATTAGCCCTCCCAGTGCCCAGACCAAGATAATCGTCCAATTATTTTGAAGATCTTGCAATTGGTAACCAAGGCTGGTAAATACGCCAGCACCAATCATATTTGCAATTACAATGGCTGTCCCAGTCTTCCAACCGAGTTTAGCACTAATGAGCCTTTTCATTTAAATTCACGCGAGATTTGATTCAAGATAAGGATTATACGAAGGGTAGGGTCTGAATAGTATATTTTTAAGAAAACATTAATTGTTCGAGCGATTTAGAAGTCAGTTTTTAGAAAATGAAAATCAAGACAAAAATCAAGATGAAAAAAGATTCGAAACTTCAACTACCGCCATTCAGGCAAAGTCTCCGCACCTCAAGCCGGGGATGCAAACAACAATATTACAATTAGAAAAAACGAAACGACCTAAAATTCCACGACTAGGAATTTTGAACTCAGGACTGTTAATTGAATAAGACCGCAGGACGAATTACCTGGTGCCACACTTTAATTTTTGCCGATCAGGCAAAGGTCTCGGCACCTCTTGCTGGAGAAGAATCCTAAAAACCTCAGCACTCTTAATTCCCAGAAGGATCCCCCGTTTTAATTCCGATGAAGTCTCCAGAATGGGAACTATCCAAGATATCTTTTATGTGCAATTGCTGGTTCATGATATTTTGACGAATATCTTCTTCTACAAAAATTCTCCAAGAATCAATTTCAAAAGAAGCATCAATTCCCAGCAATACTTTTTGAATACTAATCATGTCAATGGCAGTTACTGTTCCACTTCCATTGGCATCTGCAGCAATCGCTTGAAAATTATTGGTGAATGGTTCTAAACCTAAAAGATGCTTCTGTATAAAACGGATATCAAAAGCACTAACGCCATTGATAAGGCCATCCGTTTTTGATACTTCAATGGTATAGTCTTGAACTTCATTTAAATCAGCAGAACTAAAACTATAGGAATAGGGGTTACCTAATTCTGCAATTACGATGATACCATCTTTTATAACAACATTAGCATCCAGCATTTCTCCCTGCACATTACGAATCACTCCACTGACAGTTATGGTAGAATCCATGATGACTTCATTTCTTACTTCTACGGTAATGGTGCTAACATTGGAGGTGTCAAACTCTGCATCAACTACGCAAAAGTTGATTTGATCTAATCCAGCAAAACCTTGATTCGGAGTATAGGTGACGCATCCTGTGCAAGTACTTGATGGTGTAAAAGATCCGCCAGAATTACCAGTTCCGGAAGCCGGTTTAAAGATTATATTATTAGAATCTGCAGGACTGTCTTGTCCAAAAAATTCTGGTTGTATGACGATAGGAGTATTGAATGCTGTGCTTACTGTAGTTCCTCGAGTAATGGGTGCTTGATCCATAGTGGCGGGTTTTTCAGCTCCCGTAGCAGCTATTGCTGCATCCAATAATGCAATGGTTGCAGTAGCATTTGCGCCCTCCACATTATAATTCACTGAGCCGTCAGGACTTATTACAACAAAGGTTGGTGTCCCGGCAAATTGTCCATATGTGCCATTTAAGTACGGAGTTCTAGCTGCATTTGCTCCACCTGGTCCGCCAATAGTTGGGAAGGTAATTCCGAATTGGTTCTTGTACCCCAAATGCATAGAATCTGTTTCCCAATCTCGAACGGTGATATCAAAAAATTGAACATCATTTTGTCCAGATCCCCATTCTTCATATAATGCTTGGGTTTGTGAAGCAATTAATCTGCAAGGAGGACAGGTGGTGAAGTACATCTTGATTAAAACCGTTTTACCTTGGTTAAGATAATCTTCGTAAAGTTGATGCTCATTCCCAGCGATGTCTGTAACGGTAAAGTCGGGTGCAGATTGAGCATTAGAAAGGGTAATGATGAAAAGGATGAAGTAGGTACTTAAGATCGTTTTCATTGAAATCTTATTTATGTAAAAGGTGATTGGATTAATAATCCTAAAGCTTCATAATTCGTAAAGTCTTTTCTATTACACCATCTGCCTCAATTCTTAAAAAATAGTTTCCTTTTGGAGTATTTTCTAATTCAAAGGGAAAAGTATAATAACCAGCTTGAAGCCCATCTAAATTCATTTCTTTTATTTTGCTCCCAAGAATGTTTACAATACTAATTCTAATATCTGCGCTCTTGGTTAAATCAAAATCTACATTGGCATTGTTAGCCACTGGATTTGGATAGATTTTTAATGCACTAAATAGACCTGATTGATTTTTAATAGAAGTTGTTCCTGGTCGATTCGCCCCAGTTGCTTCAATTGCAGCATCTATAGCATCAATCCAAGCATCATTACTTGAACTTCCTCTTCCTGGGTCAAAAGTTACACTTTTATCAGGTGCAATAACAATAAAAGAAGGCGTGCCTCTGTAGGTTCCAAAATCTCCATTTCGGTAAGGAGCCAAAGCTTGAATACTTCCGCCTTCACCTCCTACACCAGGGAAACTTAATCCATGTCGATCGCCATAAGCATCAATTAATCCATCATTATCTCCTCCTCTCGTACTCAAGTCAAAAAATTCTACATCAAAATCCCCATCTCCCCATTCTAAGTTTAATTGCTGAGTAGCTGGAGCTATTGCATTACACGGAGGGCAAGTCGTGAAAAATACTTTCAAAACTACGGTTTTTCCAACATCTAAATAATCCTTATATAATTCGTGGCTGACCCCTTTAGAGTCGGTCACTAAAAAGTCTGGTGCATCTTGCCCAAAAGCAAAGCTGCCAACGAAAAGAATTAAAATGCAAAGTATATTTCTCATCATATTCACTATTCTATTAATTACTGCAAATTTACAAATCTATTATCACAAAGTCTTCACATAAACACAAAGATATAATCAATTTATTAGATATTTTGTTTCAACAAAAGTTTAATTTGTCAGCTACACTTAATATGAAAGAAAAAGTTAAATATAAAGATATAGGGTTAATGGATTACAAAGAGGCATGGGATTATCAAACCCGAGTTCATAATGTAATTAAAGATAAAAAATTGAAAAACAGGAGTTTAGCTAAGGAAGATAAAGCGCAACTTGATAGGAATCATCATTTAATATTTTGTCAACATCATCCCGTCTATACCTTAGGTAAAAGTGGCTCGGCAGACCACCTTTTACTCAATAATATAGAATTGGAAGAAAAAGGTTTTTCGTATTATAAAATTAATAGAGGAGGGGACATCACTTATCACGGCCCTGGTCAATTGGTAGCTTATCCAATTTTTGACCTAGATTGGTTTTTCCATGATGTTCATAAGTATGTCCGTTTGTTAGAAGAAGTGATCATTAAAACACTTGATTCTTACGAACTGAGAGCCAGTAGGATAGAAGGATATACTGGGGTCTGGTTTAAAGGTTCTAATGTGCTACCAAAACGAAAGATTTGTGCGATCGGTGTCCATATGAGCCGATGGGTAACTTTACATGGTTTAGCGTTTAATATTAATCCAGATCTCAGCCATTTTAATAATATAGTTCCTTGTGGGATTAATGACGCGGATAAAATTGTTACATCTCTATCTCACGAATTAGAAAGAGAAATCGACTTTTTAAAAGTGAGTAAAAAGGTCAAATATTATTTTAGTGAGGTTTTTGATTTTGAATATGCTTAAAACCTAGTGACGAATGAACTGAGAATTATAATCCATTAAGTCGAATCTTCCTTTTACCTATCCTATGATTTTTCAATTTATTGTTAATTTATAGACTTGAAACGGCTCATAACTACTTAAAGTGAAGTGCTATGAATCCCCATCTATTTAACAATCCAACCGAAGGATAGTGGAAGCTTATAAATTGAAATCTATCATAAAGCTGACAGGAACCTCAATTGCCTCATCACTTATCTGTCCAGGATTCCAAACCAATTGACTATTATCAAATTGCTGAAAAGCACTGTGTATTTCTTTCTTAAAATAATTTACATAATCGCCATTTAACCGCAAATTTTCTACTTGGCCTAATTTACTAATGGTAAAGCGAATAGAAATTTCACTTTCAAATCCATTCTCTTGAGCGATGCTCGGATAAGTAACATTTGATTTTATAAAATTTATAAAATGTACAATGGAACAATTTAATTTATCGGCTTCCGTAGAGCAAGAATTCAAATATGGTTTGACAAAAGTACCTTCTTCCTCATTATTTTGCTCAACACTTTGCACTTTTCCAAAATCTAAACTGAATTTAGAAGTAGGTTCCATTTTCACATTTGATTGTGAGAAAATAACGCTTGAGCAAAGGCAAGCAAATAAGATAATAGGTAATGCTTTCATGGTTTAGTATTTAGAAAATTTTAGTAAATCCTTTTTACACTGTATCAATATTATCAGTACCATAAAGGTTAACTTTATATTTCCCTTTCACAATGGCTGTTTATTAAATCGACTGTTTTGTTTGATGAATGGACAGTTTTAGTTAGTGAGTGGTTTTGTGAAGAATGATCGAATAATCGAATGATAGACAGCGGTAGGCCCTCAGGTCAAAGACCCAATGTCCCTGAGTTAAGCTCAAATCCGTTTATAATTAAGCGCTTTTATCAATTTTTGGCGTGATTGCGATTTCATCGCCAAAGGCTCCTATGGCTGGACGTAGATCATTTATGGATATGAATTGGATATTGGGTTTGGTTTTCCAAGAATTGTATTATTGCAACTGATGATTACTATTGCGAGTAGTAGTGCAACGTATGGTTTTTGATTGATTGAATCATAGACTTAAATATAAATAATTCAATGGATGATTTGTAATTTGATCATTCTTCACTTCTTAATGACCAACCTCGCTTACGGCTAGTTTGGTAGGGCGAGGGTAATGATTCGATTTATTAAAATGTTGCCACTCTGTGGCTTTCCTCCTAATTGAAAGTAAAAGCCTTAGTAGGGGAACCTACCGTCGTTCAGTTAATGGTGAATTATAGGTAAATGGATTTTGATGGAAGCCTCAAATAGTTTACATTTAGTAGAGAAATCTTTTAATTGATAAACCATTGTATGTGCACTTGAATTTGCATTTGCACTTGAATTTGACCTTAAATAGCCTGCCTTCTATGGCAGTAAAGCCACGAAAAAAATCATTGCTAACTATCAAGATTATCTCAATAACTCTAATGCCTTTTCCATGATTAGATCTTGGTTAGATACAATAGCCTCTTCTGCTCTAATATAGATGTCTGGAGGAATTCCAAGGCCAGCATAATTGTTTCCATCCGCGCTTAAGCATTTTTCAAAAGTAACTCTGTATTCCCAGCCATTAAGCATTTCTCTTCCCATTACAGAACCTTGTGTATTTGAGGTGGTGTCGCCAACAATCGTTATATTACTTAAAGCTTTTGCGCCCATCGCAAAGCGTTCGCCTGCACTAATTGTATACCTTCCTGTAAGTAAAATTACTTTAGAATCGTAATGCACATTTGGATCTTTAAATAAAAACCATGCATAAGGTTCATCAAAACCATTTAGTGTCCTGTTTTCAGTAGTATGCCATAATATTTGTCCACTTGTAAATTTATTTAAAAGATTCTGTGCGTTATAAACACTTCCCCCATCATTAAATCGTAAATCAATAATTAAACCTTTTGTGTCTTTAAGTTTTTCTAAAGCACTAATATAGATTTGATTATTATTGTGAATGTCACCTTGAAAATCTTTACAAGCAAGATAGCCTATGCTGTCATTAATAAAACCTGATTTAATGACACTATTGTACGATTTAATGTCAGTGAGATAATTATTGTTTAGCAAGCTGTCATTATAATTTTTTTTATAATCTAAAAATTTAGTAAACATGCTTTGATTCGGAGAAATAAGAACGACATGAGGATCTTTAAATTCTCTAAGTAATTGACCAATAATTTCAAAATATTCTGACTCTGAAAGGTCTTCTGAAATTAATGAGTTATATACATTTCCAAGACTATCCCAATTAATATTTCTAGCATCAATAGAAGCTGAATATTTAGAAATGCTTTGGTGCAAATCTTCAAATGCTTCCACTTTACTGTAAGTCGGAAAACTTTGTTTAGTGCAACTAAACAGAAATAAGATGAAGACTAAAATTTGTAATTCAGATAGCATCGTATTGGCATATTTATGTTAGTAATTCTTTCAGGGTATTTTATGGTATAATAATTTATTCCGATTCTGCTTTGGAAAGAAAATTTATTGGAAAAATCGATATTGAAAAGTATATCGAAATCAACAGCAAACCATTTGTCAAAAATAATATTCCATTGGCCATATTTAGTTAATTCGTTTACTCCTCTATAAGTCACATCATCTAGGAATTGTTCGTCGAAAGTTAAAGAGGGTTTCCTATGGATATACGCTAACAATGGAATTGAAATTTGAGGTAGCAAATTTACTTTTTTAGAAACACTAATTCTATGAGCATAAGTTACATTGAGGCTGTTTGACCAATCCCAACTCATTCCATCTAAGAAATGGTATTCGCGTAAGAAAAAATCACTTTTAATGGTTCCTCCTAAATAGTGATTGTGATTAATGTTTTTCAACAAGCTGTATTTTACATTAATTTTTGTCCAGTTTTTTAATTGAGTATTGACCTTACTTTTTAATGCATAGTTATTGGTGATTAAAGGAATGATAACACTAACTTCAAAATGATGAATCCAATAATTACTTCGGCTAAATACATTCAATCCTAAAGGTAATCCGAATCCATTATAAGGAAGGGGAGAAGCAGCTAAATCTTTGTTTCTTATCAAGTCAATTCCTCCACCGATTCCAATCGAAAAAGGTATCTCATTTTCTTGCGTATAACCAGAAATAATACAAAAAATTAATAGGCATATGGATGCAATAATATTTCTCATGAGAATAGTGATTTTTGCGTTCATCTAAACTGCATTAGTATAAATATGCTACCTTTCGATTATAAACTCAATCTTAACTTGTTATTTATATTTTATTTAAGTGAAATCAAAATTTTCCGTTAAAACTTAAATCTTACTCAGCCTTTCCGAATTGCTGAAACATATTTTGTCATTTCCTCCTTCACCTTTGGGAACAAGAATAACAAACCAATCATATTAGGAAAAACCAAAGCTAAAATCATAGCATCAGAAAATTTAATCACGGCTTCCAAGGTGATGGCTGCTCCCAATATAGTGAAGACTAAAAATATTATCTTATAGGTTAAGTCGCTTTTGGCACTTCTTCCAAAAAGGTACTTCCAAGATTGTAAACCATAATAAGACCAAGATAACATAGTGGAGAACGCAAAAAGGACGACCGCTATGGTAAGCACTAATGAGAAACCAGGGATAGCGGAGTCAAAAGCCATGGAGGTTAAATTGACACCCGCTACTTGAGATCCATCAGTATTCATGGTAACCTGATTATTGAGTACTTCTCCATAATTGAAAGCACCTTCCATATTGAAAATAATAATTACCAATGCTGTCATTGTGCAAATAACTACTGTATCAATAAAGGGTTCCAATAGTCCAACTAATCCTTCTGAAGCTGGGAATTTGGTATTCACTGCGGAATGCGCAATGGCCGCAGAACCCGCTCCAGCCTCATTTGAAAATGCAGCTCTTCTGAATCCTTGAATCATCACACCAACAAACCCGCCCGTAATCGTAGCTCTAGGACTAAAAGCTTCACTGAAAATTTGACCTAATGCATCATCAACGTATTGATAATTAACAATTAAAATAAACAAAGCCGCAGCAACATAAATAACAGCCATTAAAGGCACTACTTTTTCAGTCACTTTTGCAATTCGTTTAATGCCACCAATTATTACGATCCCAACGGCAATTGCCATTATTACTCCTAAAATAGTTCCAATTGAATTTCCTTGTAAATTAAATTGTCCTATCAGTTGAGATGCCGCTTGATTCGATTGAAAGGCATTCCCGCCTCCAAAGGAAGCCCCAACACATAAAACGGCAAAAATTGCGGCCAAAATTTTTCCGAAAGTTTCGAAACCCATTTCTCTTAAACCTCGGGATAAATAATACATGGGACCACCATGCACTGTACCATCTTGACCAATGTCGCGATATTTCACCCCTAAAGTACATTCTACAAATTTAGAAGACATCCCAAGCAAGCCAGCGACGATCATCCAAAAGGTTGCACCAGGTCCGCCAATTGAAATAGCGACTGCGACCATAGCAATATTTCCTAAACCAACAGTTCCAGAGACAGCGGTTGCCAATGCTTGAAAATGATTTACTTCACCATATACACTTTCATCTCGGATGGTATTTTTGAGGTCGCCATCGGTAGTCGCATCATTATCCAAATTATTAGCCGAGCTTTTTTTCTCTAGGTGATCATATCTTCCACGAACTACCTGAATGGCCATTAGGAAACGTCTTATATTTATAAATCTAAAATATATTGTAAAGAATCCAGCGCCTGCTAGCAATAAGATTAATACGATCGGCAAGTCATGTCCCGCAATGCTAATAGAACTGAAAATTAAATTCTCCCAACCAACCGCAACTGGCATGAAAGCATCATTGATTAGCTCGTCAAAACCTTGTTCTTGAGCATTTGTTGTAAAGGAGAAAAGTAAAATGATACTTGAAATTAGATGCTTCATCAGCTATGATTTAGTATTGAGTTTATGAGATCGGGTAACTTATTTCTAAAGCCTGAACATCTTGAAATTTCAATGTGATGAGAAGTATTGTCAGCAAAAAATCAAAAATGTCTGTAATAGATTTACTGACAATTGTTGAAATTCAATGAATTATGGATTTACGACTTAAAGTTACCACTTTCTGTGGCCCGCAAAGCCATCGCTCAAAAGGTTACAAATGGCTTGGTGAGATGGACAAACTTTATATACGATCTTATAAATAAATATTATTTGAAGGAATCCGTAGTTTTATTTTACGTTCGCGTTTTTCTGACATTTCAAATAAGGTATTGCGCAATGGAATGGCATGTTTTTCTTTATTCCAATTTCCATTTCCAAAAATACCATCTAAAAGTGCTGTGTTTAATCTTTTTATTTGAATATGATCATTAATGTCATATCTTTTTCCATTGCGGATGTCACTTTTAGGTTTTATTTCTAACCATTCATTTGCTTCCTTTTTTCTTTTTGCAAATGAGAATAACAACTCATAATTACCGGGAGTTAGTTTAATTAATTTTTTCGTTTGATCGATTAATCCATCAATTTCTACCTGATGGATAAATTTACCATTTTGATTTTTTTCTTTTTTAAATGCCAACTTTAGATCTTCCACATTAGGTATGATATTTTCGGAAATCTCCTTAACCCAGCTCAATGCCAATGCAAAAAATATCATGATCAAAGAGGTTTTGAAAATTGCAGAAAATAGGGTCATGTCCATATCAGAACCTATCATTTTGTAAATCTGTGCAACAAAAGTAATGATGATGAAAACAACAGACAGCCATGCTAAAATAGTCAGCTTTCGTTTTATGAATGACTCCCAAAGCACGATGCCCAAAAAGACTAAAGTTAGAATTGCATAATACACATCTAATTCGGCGATTAATCCTAAACCTTTACCACTTACCATTTTACTTACGGTGGGTAGCAAAGAAAATAAAAATGGTAGACCTACGACAAATTTCCAATAAGGAGACTTGATTAAAGTTTCAAAGCGCTTTGGCAAATACTTAAACCAGGGTAGGGCCAGTAAGATGAATAAGCTATTGAACAATGAAAAAATAGATCTGAAACCGCTTAATAAAAAACTTTGATCATCAGTTAAGCCATTGTTCATTTGCGATTCCCCTGAAAAGTAGACTTCCGCTAAACCTGAAAAACTCCAGCAAAGCACCGAAATGGCTAACCACACTTGGCCAAAATCATTTTGCTTTCGACCAATATGCCACCAAATGCCCATTAAAGCCACAAAAGCAAATGAGCAAACACTAAATTGCCACCAACCAAAAAAGGTAAGTAAATCCATTTCTTAAAGGTAGGAGATAGAACGGAATTGACAAACCGAGAACTAATTTTTAAATAAATTTAACGGACTCAGGTTCTAATTCAACGACACTTTTACCAAATTCAACTTTTAAAAATGCATTGTTAAATGGCTATTTGCAAATTTGATTTGAACAAAAATTAAAATTATGAATATTTATGAAAATCAAAATACAAAATCATTTTACGCTTTGGCTTGGATCGGATTTACCTTCTCATTAATAGGAATGGCAGCTGGTTTGTTTTATTTAGAAACAGATATCGCAATGAAAGGATTTATTGCCATGTCTTATCTATTTTCAGTAACTTCCTGTTTCACCGTTGCAAAAGTAGTTCGCGACAGACATGAATCTGATAAACTTATCAATAAGGTTGAGCACGCTAAAACGGAGAAGTATTTGGCAGAAAGGGATCCGCTTGTGGCGTAGTTCAAGTGGCATTGCCACGCAATGCGGCTAAAGCCGCATTGCACCGCGAAGCGCCATTGCCTGACGCAGCTATATTTGTTAAATCTCAGATTAAATGAGTGTTCCATCCAAGTCGAAAATAAAAGCCTTGATCATAGTTTAAGCTTTTTAATTTCTGTAAAATTTAATCAAAGCATTTGTTGAGCTATCATGAGTGATCGGCCTATCGCTCTGCTGCAATTCAGGTATAATATTTTGGGCAAGTACTTTACCCAATTCAACACCCATTTGATCAAAGGGATTGATATCCCAAATAGCACCTTGCACAAAAACAGCATGCTCGTACATAGCCACTAATTTGCCAAGATTTGCAGGGCTTAGTTTATCAAGAAAAAAAGTAGATGACGGGCGATTTCCTTCGAACACTTTGTGAGGAACTAGATCGTCCTTTACACCTTCTCTTTTAACTTCTTCCGCGGTCTTACCGAATGCCAATGCTTCTCCCTGTGCAATCATATTAGCAATTAAATAATCTTGATGGGGAGGTAAATGGTTTAATGATTTTTTAAAACCTATAAAATCACATGGTACTAACTTAGTGCCTTGATGAATCAATTGGTAAAAAGAATGTTGACCATTAGTTCCTGGCTCACCCCAATAAATAGGCCCGGTTTGGTAATTAGTTTTTTCTCCACTAAGTGTAACGTGCTTTCCATTACTTTCCATAGTTAATTGCTGTAAGTAGGCAGGGAACCGATTCATGTATTTGTCATAAGGAAAAACAGCCTGAGTTTCTGCTTTGAAAAAATTGTTATTCCAAATTCCTAATAGCCCTATAATGACAGGGATGTTTTCTTCCAATGGCGCAGTGCGAAAATGCTCGTCCATTTGGTGGAAACCTTTGAGCATATCATGATAATGCTTTGATCCAATCGCTATCATTAGCGAAAGCCCGATGGAAGCAGTCATAGAATATCTTCCACCTACCCAATCCCAAAATCCAAACATATTATCAGGGTCAATGCCAAACTTGGTTACCTTTTCTTCATTCGTAGAAAGCGCAACAAAATGTCTAGTTACAGCCTCTGCATCATTTAATTGTGACAAGCACCACTTCTTGGCGGTTTCCGCATTGGCCATTGTCTCCAAGGTAGTGAAGGTTTTAGAGGCAATAATAAACAGTGTTTCATCCGCACTCAAACCTTCGACTGCTTCCGCAAAGTCACTTCCATCTACATTAGATACGAACTTAAAAGTAAGTGAGCGATCGCTGTAAAATTTAAGTGCTTCGTATGCCATAACGGGCCCAAGGTCGGAACCGCCAATGCCAATATTGATCATGTTTTTTATAGGCTTGCCGGTATATCCTTTCCATTCGCCTTTTCTAATTTTATCTGAAAAAATTGTCATTTTTTCAAGTACTTCATGAACATCAGGTACCACATTTTTACCATCTACCATTATAATGCTTCCTTTTGGAGCGCGCAAAGCAGTATGCAGTACAGCCCTGTCTTCTGTTGTATTGATTTTATCTCCAGAAAACATAGCATCCCGTTTTTCTTGGACTCCTCTTTCTTTAGCTAATGCAAGTAGTAGTTCAATCGTTTTATCCGTGATTCGATGTTTGGAATAATCAAAATATATACCCATCTTATTTATTACAAATTTTTCACCACGTTTTTCATCCTCTTCAAATAAGGATTTAATTTGCACGTCTTCTTGTGTTTTAAAGTGCGTTTCAAGTGACTTCCAATTTGCTGATTCAGTTAATGTCGTACTCATTTTACTATATTTGAAATTTATTTTTGTTTAAATAAATGGCGATTAAAGCTCGCTTCTTTTGGTTGCTATGCTTTCAATCAGATTCTTCCATGACTTATTAAAACCCTCCGCTCCTTGCTTTTGTAGCTCTTCTGCCAATTCGGAATATTTTACACCATGTTTTTCAAATTGTTCAATCAACTGGTCTGCCGCTGCGGTATCATCAGACATGGGTTCTCCAGTTTCTCCGTGATCTGCAAAAGCTAAAAGTGTTTTCTCAGGGATGGTATTTACGGTGTAAGCTGCTACTAGACTTTTAATGTAAAGTACATCTGAAGCTTCAGGGTCTTTTGTTCCAGTACTAGCCCAAAGTAAACGCTGTGGAAATGCACCGTAGTTCATAATTCTTCGTACCCGATCAGATTTTAAAAATTGAAGATAGTTATCATAGGTCTTGGTCATTATTGCTAATCCCAAACGGTTGTGTAAGTCAGCTGGTACTTTATCGACAACGGCTCTGTCCCATCGGCTAACAAAAACGGAGGCAACTGATCTCACATCTGGATTCAATCCTTTTTCTATTCTTGTTTCTATTCCTCTGAGGTAAGCCATAGCTGCTGCTTCGTATTGCTCAGGAGAAAACAATAAGGTAACATTAATCGGGATTCCTTCTGCAATGGCTTGTTCAATGGCTGGTAAACCTTCAGCCGTCCCAGGGATTTTTATAAAGGCATTAGGTCGATCAACTTTTTCTGAAATACTTTTTGCAGCTTTAATTGTATTCTCTGTATCATAAGCAAGTAATGGAGAAACCTCAATAGACACAAATCCATCTAGCCCATTAGTTCTTTCGAAAACAGGAAGAAATTCATCTGCTGCTCTTTGAATATCTTCAACGGCGAGGCTGAAAAAAAGATCCTCATCGCTAACTCCGTCTTTATTTAATTCACCAATAGCGGAATCATAATCATTGGTTTTTGCAATGGCAGCTTCGAATATAGATGGGTTTGAGGTAAGTCCTGTAATGGACAAGTCATTTATATATTCGCTTAGTAAGCCATCATCAAGCATTTTTCTGGTAATATTATCGAGCCACAAACTTACCCCTGCATTATGAAGTTTTTTATTATTTGAATTCATGATTTTATTTTTTTTAATTGCTTTTTAATAAGAAAGATATTGAAATTTTTGAAGTACAATGGAAATCTTAAGCGCCTTAAGATAGTGAAAAATTATCTTCAGCATGCTGCACCTTTTCTAGCCTGCGGTTGTGACATTCTTCATTAGAGAATTTTGCTTCTAGGAGCGCAATGGCTAATTCAAAAAGATCGTTCATCAATCTTATGCTTGAAATTCCAGTTTTTTTTTCTTAAATTTTTTTCGGTAATTAGCCATGGCAGATGGGTTGATTTTACTTACCCATCTTCAACAGGTCCAGGATTCCAAAAGCAGCAGATTGAGGCGAATTACCATGCTTTTTTAAAAATTCCTTGATAATGTCTTCTAAACTATCAAAGTCAGCACTTGGGAATTTTTTAGTCTTTATCTCCTCGAGATCGCAATTTGTTTCGGAAATAAAGTCTATTACCGTTTTGGTTCCTCCGGCGTCTACGGCTAAAATAGTATCATCTCCTTTCATGATTTTGTTTTAAGTTTAGCAGCGGATTGATCATCCAAAAGCCATAAAAGCCTTCCCTTTTCAGGGTCAACCTTAGAGGCGGGTAATTTTTCCCATCCCTCTTTTTGGTCTATAATAGTAGCGACCATAATTGCTTTAGATTCACCAGTTGCAATGAATGCCGCGGTTTTAGCGTGGTTAATTATATCTCCTGTTATCGTAATTCTTGTTTGCTTGGATTCGGGATGTTGAACCACTGCACATAGTTTATCATGATCGAATAGATGTTGACTGTCTGGAAATATGGAAGCGGTATGTCCATCTGTTCCTAAGCCAAGCATTATCATGTCAAACCGAGGATATCCATCATGTGAACGTACTTTCTTGCTTATCAATTCTGCGTAACGTTTGGCTTCGTCTTCAGGATTTTCTTCCCCTTTAATTCTGAAAGTATTTTCCTTGGGGATGGCAACATTATTTAGCAAGCTTTCGCTTGCCATTTTAAAATTACTATCATCATCATCGGGAGGAACACAACGTTCATCTCCCCAAAAAACTTGTAGTTTTTGCCAGTCAATACTGTTTTTATAGTTTGATGCTAAATATTTAAAAATTGCCCGAGGAGTTGATCCGCCTGATAAAGCTATCGTGTAATATTCATCATCAGCAGTTTTACCGATCCCTTTAATTAACTTTTTTGCAAAGTATTTTGATAGTTGCTCTACCTCATTAAAGATTATGATTTTAGTTTTCTTTTTCATGGATTATAGTTCACAATATTCGCCATCATTGGAAAGATTTTTGCATGGAGAACGCCAAGTGATTCCTTCTCCTTCAATTAGATCATCAGCAATATCTGAGCCCCAAGTTCCAGCTGGGTATCCATAAAGAGGTACATCCTTTTCATTTTTCCAGCATTCTATTACTGGAGTCAAAAATTCCCAACATGCGATTACTTCTTCGGTACGTGCAAATAAGGTAGAATCCCCTCTCATAGAATCATAAATGAGCCTTTCGTATGCTGCTGGAATTCTTTGTTTGGCCAAATCAGAGTAATGGAAATCCATATTGACATTTTGAACTTCAAATCCGGCTCCTGGCGTTTTCATACCAAATTTCACCATAATCCCTTCATCAGGTTGAATACGTATAATCAATTGATTGCAGGACTCACAATTTTCAGACTGAGAAAAAAGAAAGTGGGGGGTAGGTTTGAAATGAATGACTACTTCCGTTACTCGAGTTGGTAATCTTTTACCACTACGTATATAAAATGGAACACCTCCCCATCTCCAATTATCTATATAAAATTTTAATGCTGCATATGTTTCAGTTGAAGATTGCTCATCCACCCCTTCCTCATCTCGATATCCATTTACTTTTTCTTCATTTACTGTTGCGGAGGTATATTGTCCGCGAATCGCATTATTTTTTACATCTTCTTTGCTTAGCGGTCGCAAGGATTGAAAAACTTTTAGTATTTCATTTCTTATAGCTCCAGCTTCAAGTGAAGATGGCGACTCCATAGCAGTGATCGCAGTTACTTGCAATAGGTGATTTTGAACCATATCCCGCAATGCGCCAGATTTTTCATAATATCCGCCTCGACTTTCAATACCAATTGATTCTGCGGAAGTAATCTCAACGCGTTCAATGTAGTTTCGATTCCATAGAGGTTCAAAAATCCCATTAGAAAATCTAGTAACCATTAAATTTTGAACGGTCTCTTTTCCTAAATAATGGTCTATTCGGTAGAGTTGTTCCTCCGTCCAGTTTTCTAGCAACACATCTTTTAACTCCAATGCAGATTCTAGATCATAACCAAACGGTTTTTCGATGATTACTCGTTTCCAACCATCGTCTTCATCGTTGAGTCCTACTGCAGCTAGTTGAGTAGGAATTTCCTTATATAAAAATGGGGGAGTGGATAAGTAAAATACCGTATTCCCACCAATGTCTTCTTCTTTTCTTAAACTTTCAATCCGTTTTTTTAGACCTTCATATGCTGACTTTGTAGTGTCTTTAACGGATGTATAATATAATTTTTTTATAAAGTCATCAATCTTGCTATCGTCATCGATATCTTTAAATTCGTCTATTGCTTCTTTCATTCGTGACCGAAAATCATCGTCTGACCAATCAGAGCGAGAGGCACCAAGTAGGGCAAATTTTTCAGGCAATAGATCTTGTACGAACAGCGCATATAGAGCAGGTACAAGTTTTCTTTTGGTAAGATCGCCTGTAGCTCCAAAAATGATATATAAATGATTGTCTTTCATCTTCGTTATTGTATTTTATGATTTTGATTTGACTGCGTGATCACCGAATTGATTTCTCAAAGCTGTCAGCATTTTCATAGCAAAAGATTCTTCTTGTCGGGATTGGGAACGGGTATATAGAGCAGCAGTATTTACATGAACTGGCACCACAAAATCCATGGCAGTTTGAACCGTCCATCTTCCTTCACCACTATCGGAAACATATCCTTCTAAGTCATCTAATTTCGGGTCCGCTTCTAATGCAAGACCAGCAAGTTCTAACACCCAAGATCGAATTTCACTTCCATATTGCCATGCATCAGCGATTGCTTTTAAATCAATATCATAAGAAGATTTTTCAAGGATCTCAAAGATTTCTGCATACGCTTGCATCATTCCGTATTCTATTCCATTATAAACCATTTTTACCATTTGTCCAGTCCCAGATTCTCCGTAATTCACATAACCATTTTTAGGAGCTAGTGTTTTGAAAATAGGTTCCATGAAAGCTGCTCCTCCGCTTTCGCCGCCATATATTAAACAATAGCCATTTTTTAATCCCCAAACACCGCCACTGGTTCCACAGTTGATGTAGTGAACTCCAGATTCAAGGGCAAAGATTTCGTCAACTGGCTTTTCCTCTGGTACCATCATCCATCTTGCCTTTCGAGAAGCAAGTTTTGTAACCAAATATTCTAATGAGCTTGCGCCGATGGCTCCTTCTTTCTGAATTTTTTCAATGGTCTCTTCTGACCGATCCCAAACGACTACTTCATGATCATTTTGTAATAATCTAAGCACCATGTTAAAGCCTAAATTTACGATTCTAATAAATCCTAATTTAATAATAATTTGGTTTGTTTTAAAAGTTTATTGAGTTAAGTATAATAAGTATAGCTGCAAGGGCTTCTATTTAGGTCAGCTGATGTGGTTTAGCATTTAAGATAATATGATAACCATGCAGTACACTCTATTCATGTGAAAATAAACATTCAAGCGTAATTGTCAAACTTAATGCAAATTATAGATTAGATAATGTCAGGTAAAACGAGAATACCTAGGAAGATTATTATTTGTTCAAACATTATTTTATCAAATTTATTAAGGCGGTGGAGGTGAATTTTTAGGAACATATTATGGTAGATCGTTTGCTGTAATATTCATTCTTCCGCATATACTGCCAACATTAAATCACCACTCTTCAATCTTAACTGGTCTGAACTGCAGGCTTACTAAACATTTTCTTTAGTGGTGTGAAAAGCGCATAACAAACAAGGCCAATCACCAATCCTGCAAGAAATTCACCGACTATTTTTGGGAGTCCTTTTAGCAGGTCATGAATAAAATGAATATTGTGCACAAATATTCCTCCAGCTACTAGTATCATTGCGAGTGTACCAATTACGCCTAAAGCTCTGATAATCCAGGGGAGGGTTTTGACCAATAGCCAACCTACGTGGTCTGAAAAACTAGTCTCACGTTCATTTAATAAGATTAACTTGTGACCAAAATCATCCATTCGTACGAGTAGCGCAACCACTCCATATACAAAAACTGTTGCTAAAAGTGCAATCACCGTAACTACCGCTATTTGCATACCTAAATCTTCCTCCATAACTGTTCCTAGAGCAATGAAAATTATTTCAACAGATAGAATAAAGTCTACTATTATGGCTGATTTGACTTTTTTATTTTCATGTTCAGCCATTTCTTCTTTTGTCATCTCAGGTCTGCGGATTTTCTTTTTCGATTTATCTCGATGAAATAAATATTCGTAAATTTTTGCCGCTCCTTCATATGACAAATAAATCCCACCAATAAGTAAGATGGGAATAATAGCTGCTGGTAAAAAAGCGCTCAATAGAAAAGTAACTGGGAGGATGATTGCCTTATTTAAAAATGACCCTTTAGTAATCCGCCATAGAACAGGTAATTCTCGTGATGATACAAATCCAGAAGCTTTTTCAGCATTTACTGCCAAATCATCAGCAAGTAGGCCTGCTGTTTTTTCTGTTGCAATTTTACTCATTGATGCCACCTCATCCATCAGCGATGCTATGTCATCTAAAAGCGTGAAAAGACCTGAAGCCATAATTCTTTAATTCTTTATTCTATTTAATGCTTTGAATATGATTTTCTGAACATCTAAATAAGGTAACTTACAGAATAAGATCCATTAAAATCAAGATATAAAATTAAAAATTATTATTACAAACATGCTATTAGTCTCAAAATGTTCTAAGTTTAGTGTTTAGTGAATATTTATAAATTTTAAATATGGAAAGGGTCATTTGAATACTCTTAAAGAGTAAAGCTAATTTTCCAGCTTTTAAACCATCAGCTTATCTCGCCTTTTAAAAGTGTAGACAATTCTTTTCCATAATCAATCATTGCAATGGTTTCATCTGTGCGTGCCAATTTAATTTTATCAAAAATTATTATTGCTTCTCCATTACTTTCTAAATGATAGATTTGGTGATTTTCGAAAAAGCGAATAATTTCAGCTGTGAAAAATGATCTAATTTCTGACTCATTATTTCCTAAAAGCAAAAATTTGTTTGAAAAATCGGGATACATCTCAAAGTCAATATCTTTGTAGCCTGCAAATGCCATAACTCGATCAAACATTTTTTCAAGCACACCTTCTTTTTCCATTGTGAATATGGGTATTTCTTTATTCAATTTCAAAACCATTAGGGTGGTAGTAAAAGATTCTGCTGTAAAGGCTGCGCCCTCATTAAAGGTTACATCTGCAATCTCCCAGGTTACATCCAATTCTTTAAATGTTCCTTTGAGACAATTTGATTTGCCCTCGATTGGTCTAATTTCAAAAAAGTGGAAATTCTTTAAATAAGCGGTATCCCAATCTACTCGATTCGAATATTGGTATTCTTTTTCATTTGATAAATTTTGTAATCGGCTCTGCCTAGGAGATAATTTTGCAGATGGATTTTTTAAAGAAATTTTTAAAGCTCTAAAATGAGTTGATGATGAAACATGAGAATCCAATCCTTTTAGTATAACATTGCCTCCCGTATCTTTTTGCATTTTTAAGTAATCCATTAAATAATCCATATAAGTCATACCTACCAATTTCGTTTCCGAAAGATCTATGTCAACATTTGCTCCGGCAGGAATTTGATTAATCATTTTGTCGAGGTTTAAAATACCCAGAAAATTAGCAATCCCTTTTATTTTTAATTCGTAATTGCCATTAGGTTTCCTAATTAAATTTGAACCTGATTTGTATACCATTTTAAAAAATCGAGGTATGGACACCCGTGCTAATAGCATGTGGGTAACCATTGCCAAAGTTAATCCGCCTAGTAATCCAATTAACAAATTGGTATATAGGGTCAAAACCATGGTACCAATAAAGAAAATTAATTGCTCGATCCCCTGATCATATACTTGTTTGAAGACAGCTGGCGATGCTAATTTAAATCCTGTGTATACAAGTAATATTGCAAAAGCGCAAAGCGGAACTTGCCGCATTATTGGGCTCAAAACTACAATGAAAATTAATAATAATAATCCTTGATACATATTAGACCACTTCGTTTTCGCCCCATTGTGGATATTGACTGTGCTTCGAATTATTACCGCAATAATTGGCAATCCTCCAATCATTCCTGCCGCCATTGTACTCAAACCAATTCCCGTTAAATCCTTATTCAAATCTGTCTTTCTTTTATAAGGATCAATTTTATCAACTGCTTTCGCAATGGCTAATGATTCAATACTTGTGATGATCAAAATGGATATCACAGTTGTCCAAAATTCAATGGTATTAATTTTACCGAAATTAGGATGCATTATTGAATCCATAATATTATCAGGAATATCTAATAGTAGTTTGGGACCTACCTCATATGCCTTACCAAGAAATGAAAGTGTATGCTGGTCGAAGAAATTGAAAGCATAAACGAATGGAATGGAGAGGGCAATGACCCACATTGGAGCAGGCAAGATGTGAAAAAACCGATAGCTGATTTTAGAATGAAACAATAATAAAAGTAATCCTGCCAAAGAGATAATCACTACGAATGGATTAGCTTTCGGAAGATACATGACTGCATCAACTAGATTTTGAATAATACTCGGGCTATCGGAATAAGTTCCCATTGCCACATGGATTTGTTTGGCAAAAATGATAATTCCGATGGCTGCCAAAAGACCATGAATCACCGAAGAGTGGAAAATATCTGCTAATCGCCCCAATTTCAATAAACCTAAAACTACTTGAATTGCACCGGAAACAACTATTGCTGCCAATACATAATTAAAGGCTTGACCTGAACCATCATCCATTATTGCAATGCCTAATAGAATAACCGCAATAACCCCTTTGGCTGGCCCGTTAACCGATATATGACCACCGCGATAAAGCGTGGTAATCACACCTCCGACAATAGCTGAAAAAATTCCCGACATCGCGGGTGCACCAGCTGCTAAAGCAATTCCTAATGAAAGCGGTAAAGCAATTAGTGAAACACTAACTGCGGCGATTAAATCACTTTGCCAATTTTCAACTAATCCCTTAAAACCTTTACTAGGTGTAATTTCCATTTATTCAATAATACAGTGATTTAGAAAAATAAGCTTATTTCAACTTTGCCAAGTCGTAAATATGCGGAATTATTTGGAATGAAGGGGTCTAGATGCTAAGGTAATTGGAAAAATGACAGATGTTTATTAGCTGTGCCCGCTCTAAAACCTATTGACTAAAACAATGCAAAATAATATTCTGTATGATTGCTTATCGTTTCGCTCCTTTATATGCACGGAGTGGGCGAATTTTTCTTGCGAGGCGAAGCCACTTGTAGAGCGAGATCGAGCGCGTCGCGCTAACACTTGACCACCTTTAGGATTGTCTAATGTAGCTTCTCCATTCAAATAAATTATACCACTTTTGTCCAATGTTTTTTGTCATAAATTGCCACCATTCTTGATATATCATTGAGGGTGAAATCCATGCTATTAATAGAGGAGTTTTCTACGCTTACAAATGTGCTACATAATTATTTCAATAGTTTTGAAATACATTAAGTAACAGTATTTTCCTGCCAATCACTCAGAATCCCAAAAAGTAACTATCCGAGATCCCAACTAATGTCCCTACTAATCACCCACAGTCCATAATATAGCTATCCACAGTCCCAACTAATAAGTGTAATTGCAATCCATTAAAGTTCAACATAACTTTGACGAAATTATAGCCATGGAAAAATTCAATGATTTTCTATGACAAGAAGGAAATATAGAATGCTACAAAAAAAATAAATAAATGACAATCAAAAGGTGTATCAATTTTCTATTAGTTTTAGCGTTATTTCAAAATTGCTTAGCACAACAGGCTTTGCCACAGGTTGAAAACCACCTTGAGGGAGAATTAGATTATACATACGAAGCTTTAGAATTGGTTCAAAAGCAAGTAGGAGGGACAGAAATTAATTTGGGTACAATTAACAAGGATGGTAGTATCAATTTTATCTTGCCAGAATATGATATTAAAGCACTTTATGACAGCATTAATTTACAACATTATGTCTTTCAACAGTTGTTTCAAATGTCTAATTGTAAGGGTAAAAAAATGTTTGTCGAATCTCCCTATGATGATGTGTACTCACAGAGATTCGATCCTATTTATGTAAAAAAATATGGAATAAAAATAGCGGCATTATACCCTGTGAGTGATGAGCAAATTGTGTCAAGAAATCAAAACAACAGAGCAGTCTTCCCTTCAGAGGCTAAGTATTTTTGGTTTTATATTGATAGAGATATAGATTATATAGATGAATGCATTAAAGAATCTTCATGGGTTGATGATAATATTGAGCTAACTACAAGCGCCGACCTTGAGCTGAAGAAAGGATGGAACTTTATAGAAGAAAATCTTGTGGAGGTTCAAGAGGTAGGGGAAGGGGATTCCCGATCTACCCAACCCAAAAAAGTAACTTTTACGAAAATTTCACCAGCATCTAATAAAGTGAAATGGATTTTAAAAGTAATTCAGACTGACGAAAAATTAGAAACTGCAAAAAGATTATTCAGTTTTACTCCCATAGAAAAATCTCAGTTTGAAAAATGGGTACCAAATAAGTTAAGTGATTTATCCTTAACTACCCAAGAGCATGGGAATCTACCTAGAGGGCGACGAAATAAGAACAATATGCATTTAATCTATACTAACGAATCCCGGAAAAAAGAAATTGACCTTTATATAGTGGATTGTGCAAAGCACCCTGATGATATGGAAATGATAGATTTTGCTTTTGCTATGGAAAATGATGGTAAAGATGAAAAAGATTTCAAACCCTATGTAACCCAATACAATGAAGCAGCTAATACTACGATGCTGCTTTACAAAGTTGAAGATAGAGTAATTGTAAACGCTTCTGGTGTGAATATAAATGCGGAAGAGTTATGGGCTTATATTAAAAAATTGAAAGTGAAAAAATTATTGAAAAAATAAGTGAGGATGGTTATGTTAGAATACGGTATTGGGGCGAAGTCGGAAATTTAAAAGTACCCTTATTTTTCATAACTCGCCTTAAGTCTTAGGCCTTGTTCTAGCTTGAAAACCAACTTCTATCCGAAAATCTTCAAACCGCTCGGAAGCCCTTCTACTGTGATGATATAATGCTTGCCCGCCTCTTAAAGGTTTGCAATTTCATTTGAATTTAATTAATTCTTGGTGCAAGTTTTGAAGAACCATGTAAAATGAAATGCTAAATCATTTCTAGTTTTACTCATCCTATGATCATCTTGATCAATTGTCAACCTACATTTGTGAATCTTACAAAACTTAATTGAATTTTCTGGAGATATTATATCATCATCCCATCCGTGTCTTACTGCAATATTCTTTGCAAGACTCTTATATTTTTGAATATCATAACCGCTCAAATAAAGAGTTGGTGCTATTAGAAATAAACCTAAAGTTTCATATTTATTAGAACAAACAGCAGACACATGTCCACCCATGCTTGAGCCTACAAGAATTAATGTAATTTTATTGTCTTTGATTTTTTTACCTAGCAATGCAACTCGCTCATTTACTGTATTACAAACTTTGTAGTCTATCGTTGTAAATTTAACACTGTTGGCTTCAAAATTCTCCATATAATCTCGGGTGATACATTTTCTTTAGTTGTTTTACTTAATGCCAAATAACGGGTAATACATGTGGGGAGCCGACGCTACCATATAAAGATAATGATTAATCTAAAGAGTGAAAGTCCTTCCAGTAAATGCGTGGTTGGCTCTTTTGAAGAAGTAACGCATTGATCATTAGTAAGTTGCAAATTGATTGAACGATCTCCGAAAGGAATTGAGTACGGTTATACTCGAAGTAAATGAAAGACAGCCGCTGCTGTTGGTCAATGATCGAAAACCTTGATTACCTACTTTACTGCTTGAGCAGGGGCATGAAGTCAAAAAGAATTAATCCACAAGTTGTCATACTATTTCAGGTATTTACAGAATTAAAGGGCTGAATATAATAGCAGAATACCGCATATGCGGTATGCTTGGGTAAGTGGAAACAGCTAGCTTTGTATTATTCTTTAATTAATAAAATATCATTGCCATGAAAAATCTATACACTTTACTTATTCTTTTATTATCTCCAATATTTATTTACAGCCAAAATACCTGGATCCCTGATGATATTTTCGAGCAAGCGCTTATTGATTTAGGATATGATATTGGCCCATTGAATGATTCTGTGCCAACTGCTAATATCGCTTCTATAACTTCTTTAAATGTAAACAGTAAGAATATTCAATCTTTAGTAGGCATTAAGGATTTTGTAGCTTTAACTAGGTTAAGTTGTAATTATAATGATCTAAGTCTACTGGATATCAGTCAGAATCTAAATTTACAAAGTGTTGGTTGTAGCGCGAATGATCTTGTTTCGATTAACCTGCCTGCTAGCCCAAATTTAGAAACTGTATTTGCTTCAAATAATGATTTGACAAGCATCGATGTAACACAAAATATTAATTTAAAAACCTTTAGTTTTTCTAATAATAATGTTACTTCAATCGATATTTCTCAAAATCCAGACCTAAATTATTTTATTTGCAGCAATAATAGCCTCAATACCTTAGATGTTAGTAATAATCCACTTTTAAGAACCTTTAGTGCTGGATTTAATAACCTAAGCGTCCTTGATGTTTCTCAAAATCCAAAGTTAAGTTTATTATACTGTCAAGATAATAATCTCTCCACCCTTGATGTTTCGCAGAACCCAGATTTATATTTTTTATGGTGTTCCGGAAATTCCCTAAGCGCATTAAATGTTACTCAAAATCCAATCCTTGAACGATTAGTCTGTCATAATAATCAATTAAATTCATTAGATATTTCTCAAAATCCAATCCTTGAACGATTAGAATGTGATAATAATCAATTAAATTCATTAGATATTTCTCAAAATCCAATTCTTTGGAACTTAGATTGTTCTGAGAATCAAATAAGCCATTTGGATCTTTCACAGAATACTGCGCTAAGAGTGATCAAATGCCAAAATAACTTATTGTCCGTTGTTGATTTAAGAAATGGAACAAATATAAATATCTATTCGGAAGATTTTAGAGGCAATCCAAATCTTCTTTGCGTATCGGTAGACGATCCAAATTACAGTACTGCAGATTGGTGGCAAATTGATCCGCAAACGAGTTTTAATACGGATTGCAATCAATATGAAATTACAGATTTAGCAATAGATAATTGTTACTTAGCTGCCTCGATAGAGATATCAGTAAGTGCAGGAAATAATAATAGCTACTTAGATGTTTTAGACACCAATGGAAAAATTGTTTGTTCTATAAATGCAAATGGAAATAATTTAGGTCTAACTGATTTTAATGTTTTTGTTTCGTCTGCTATGCGGAATGCATCGGGCGAAGCATACATGAGCAGAGACATCGATATTAGTCCAGAGTTTCAACCTACTACCCCTGTAGATGTAATCTTTTATTATACCAAATCAGAAATAGATGAACTCGTCATGGCTAACACCTCAATCAATGATGAAAATGATCTATTTTATACAAAAACAGCAGACGGATGCGATGCTACTTTCAATGGAAGCGGCGTTAGTTTAGGCAAGGACTTCAATAGCAAATACGGCATATTGCAAGAAGATATCGCAGTAAAATTAAGCACGTCTTCTTTCTCTACTTTTTATGCGCATGGCTCTGGTTTATTGCCTGTGGAACTGTCCTATTTTGAGGTCAAAAAGAAAGAACATGATGTGCTTTTAACTTGGGAAACATCCTCAGAGATAAATAACGCCGGATTTGAAATTCAAAGATCTCAAGATGCTATTTCATGGCTTGCGATCGGATTTGAAGATGGTTTAGGGTATTCAAATGAATCTATTCAATATACATTTACAGATCGCCATGCAAATAAAGGCAATAATTATTATCGTTTGAAGCAGATTGATTTGGATGATGAATTCAAGTATTCAGAAATTAAAGTGGCCAACTTTTCTAATGAGACAAAGAGGGTTGTTTTTCCAAATCCAACGCGAGGTAATTTAACTATTGGCCAATTCGCGACTTATGAATTATATGATATGCAAGGTGCCTTATTAATGTCGGAACAAAGTCAGCAAATAAACATTTCCCACTTTCCTGCTGGCGTTTACATGCTTCGGGTAGTTAAGGAAGATGCTTCAGAATCAATTATTAAAAAAGTGGTACTACAAAAATAAGGACTGGCAATGTACCTTATTTTTTGTGTTCCAATAATTAACCCCATTCCTAGGTTTAAATCAGGGGTGGGTAGCCATAACGGGGGCTTGGGCTGTTGGCCAAGTCCTATTCTTGGCACAATTATTAAAGTTTCGTTTAAATGTAAAAGATACATTGTTATGACTGAATATTGCTCCAAATTTTAATTTGGTTTTAATGAACCGTCGTATCTAGTTTACCTAAAGCTTGCTGAAAGGAGATACTAATATCGGAGTGAAAGATGCACAGTCGCCGATTCGATTTTGAGTTTTTATTCTGTAACACCCAACATAGGTTGTCATTCTAATCGGAAATTTAATCAAATCTGGGTGCAAGTTTCCAGGAACCTTGTAAAATGAAATGCTAAATCATTTCTAGTTTTACTCATCCTATGATCATCTTGATCAATTGTCAACCTACATTTGTGAATCTTACAAAACTTAATTGAATTTTCTGGAGATATAATATCATCATCCCATCCGTGTCTTACTGCAATATTCTTTGCAAGACTCTTATATTCTTGAATATCATAACCGCTCATATAAAGAGCTGGTGCTATTAGAAATAAACCTAATGTTTCATATTTATTAGAACAAACAGCAGACACATATCCACCCATGCTTGAGCCCACAAGAATTAATGGATTGGAATTGTCTTCGATTGTTGACTCTAGTAAAGCAACTCGCTCATTTACTGTATTACAATCTTTGTAATCTATCGTTGTAAATTCAACATTGTTGGCTTCACATATATTATTAATAATTTTTGATTTAGATCCATGTGGCGACCCTTCTTTTCCATGTGAGAATATTACTTCTATCATTCGATTAGATTAGTGTTTAGTTAATTGAAAATGAATTATCTTTTTTAAGATCTATGTTTACACATTTATACTAAAGTCTTCAAAATTATATTGAAAAGTTATATTATCAGGCCAGAATTGTGATTCATAGTAATTGATTACCATATAAATATCTTCATCGACATTCTTTATTGGCTCATACACACCTTTTATTGGATCATCATCTAATAAATATCCTAAGGTTTTATCTGGGTGTGCAAACATTTGAATGAAGTTAGATAACATATCCTCTTCACTACCACAATATGCTTCTTCATTTTGACCCACTTCTTTTTCCGTGAATATTTGAATCAGTCGTGATGCTTTATGATCACCTACATTCACATCGTAGCCCTTACTCAAAATATATTCTGCTATCAATAGTCTTGCATCAAAGTCTTCATCACTGCCATCATTTTGAAAATTTGCATGCCATAATTCTGATGATTTCTTAATTTCTTTTATTAAATTCTGTAATTGCATGTTAACTAATTTTGGGTCTTGTGGATTTTATTTTAAATAATATACTGCATCTAAGCCTCAAATGGTTGAGTGGTCATTCCGATAATCTATTATGTTTCAAATGCTGATGATCTTTACACTTTTACTATCAAAGCCATTGAAACCATTGTTCTTGATTGATATAGGGTATGTTATTAAGTTTGCAAATGTTCATCGTATGTCCAGTGCCTCCAGTCATAGGTTCATTTAAGTCGTCATAAAAAATGCCGAAAGTTGTAGGAGGGATGTTTTTTGTGCCAATAGCTTTTATAGTGTCTCTAATAATATAAGATGCCTTAATGGTGTATCTATTTCTACTTCCATCCAAGTACTTATCAATCAAATTTTTAGTTTTCTTATTTCTCTTTGAGTATTCAATTACATTGGGTTCACTAACTAGATTGATTTTGTCTAAAGAAATAGTTTCGTAGGCTTTATTATCTTTTTTTCTGTGCCCATCGTAAGGGGTAATTACTTGCAGGCGTTTATGATCTACAGCTGTAACACCTTCAGAAAAATAAGCATCAGAGCCATTTGCGTTTCCACTTCTGAAAAGCATTTTAGTAGTAGTAGCGGCTAATAAGCGTCCTAATTCAATGAGCTTTGGTTTGTCTTCTTCTACTACATTTCTTTTGCCTTCAAGGAGGATGATTGTGTCTTGTTTGTCAAATTTGTCGATGAATTCATTTAAGGTCATTTAAAGTTAATTGATATTTTGTGATTGATTTTGTTATGAGCATTTTTAAGTCTTTTAGGCTCTTATAATATTTGAAGTAAAAAAATTGGAGGATTTCTTGTGTTTTATGATTGAATTATTTTTAGGTTAGAAATTGGACGTAATATTATTTAAATTTAATAAGACTTATTTATCTAATCTGTTCTTTTTTCACTCCAGTTAAATATTTCGCCTATGAAGTCTATATTTTCTTGAATGATGAACTATAATTTCGAATTAACACCTAATTTGGGATCTATTTGTTTCAAATAAATCGACCTCTAGTTCCTAAAGACAAGTAGTTTATACCACTGGATAAATGAAATTACCCACTGACTAACTAAACCAATGGCCTTTATTCATTTAATATTATCTTAAGGTTATATTATATAGTTTATGTTGGCCTATATGCAATAAGTTGATTTTTTGCACTGAGTTTTATCCATTTACAGTAATTTAATTAAAATAATATGAGGTGTAAAAAAGAAAAGAGGGTGTATTTAGCCATTACAATTAATTTGCTGCTAGCCTGCTGCTTATTTTCCATTTCATGTACAGAAACAAACCTGAAGAATGCTGCTACAGAGTTTGGAGATATAATGAAGAGTGATGTTTTAATAGAGGAGGCCATTCAAGAAAGTTGGAACTTACTAAATATCGGGCAGCAACTAGCTGATGAAGGAAAAAGTATAGATTACATTGTAAAATGTTTTCCGGAAGGAACTATTTTTAAGACCAACAACACTTCTATTCTTTTCTTCATTAAAGGAAGTTTTCCTATGATCATTGAACTTGTTAAAAGTGCTAAAAAAACTAAAACCAAAGGGGGTAGTGCTTACGAGCGTATGCCATTAGACATCCAAGAATCATCCTTATCGAGTCCAAGCAAAAACAAATTACTTTCTAGTTTTACGGAAAGCGATGGCTTGGTTGATGTTATTGGAAGTGATAAAGGCGATAATGAAAGACAAAAAAAGAAAGCCTTAATACTTGCACCATATAACGAGTATTTTGGTAAATATGATGATGCAAATATTGCGTATGAATATTTAAAACGGAATAGGAACTATAAAGACCACGTTAATTTTCGAAAAGATAATTTTACCCTAAATGACTATTTAAGTTTTGCAGAGTATGATATAGTGCACCTGTCTACACATGGAAAAGTTTTTTGTAATCCAGCAAAACACATTAAAAATGGGGTCGTAGAAATTATAAATGGAGAGGAAAGTAATTATTGTACAACACTGATAAGCACTAAAATTAAACATGGAATTAAGTATAAAGGAGATAAAGCAGCGTTCAAACAGAAAATTCTAAAAAAATACGGTACGCATTTTGACAACCATATTGCCTGGAATGGAGAACATCTGTTTTTAAAAGGAACATTTTTTGATAATGCCTATAAAGATTTAGAGAATAAGATCTGGATTTTTAGTGCATGTGAAGTCGGAGTAAGAAGTGACTTGTCTGAGTCCATGAAAAGCATACATACTAACAGTCATTTTTTCTCATGGTTATATGCTGTAAATTCTGATGATGCTTTCAAGGCTTTTCATAAGTTTTATGAAAATTTAATCACTAAAGGTTTAGATGCTGTAAAAGCCTTTGAACTAATACCTATTCCATTAAAAGAAAACTTAAAATCTCACTTTCCAAAAGATTTAATGGATACTTTAGGATTCACTGAAACGATGGTTTTTACAGAAGCCGAAGTTGACGAAACAATGGTATTTACAGAAGCTGAAGTTGAAGAATCACCAGCCATTCGATTTCCTGATGAAATACCTGATGACTCATTTGATGGTTCATTAGATGACTTACCAATAATAAATGATGACCCACCTCCAACGACAACTTCATTGCTTCACTTGCAAACTGATGACCCAAGGCATGGTATTGAAGTCATCGATATGCTTAATCTTGAAAACGAAAATCTTCTTCAGTATGGAGAACTTTATCCATTAGTGGGCGAATTCGATGATGGGATAGATGAAACTTTAAACCTAAAAGTAAAACTAATTGGTTATACCAAAGAGGAGTTTCTAGAAAAGCAGATGAGTATAAGCCTAGAAGTAGATGATGAATTAGTATTAATAAAACGGGCCTTTTTACCGGACGTTCCAAGAGATAATTGTACCGTTGAATCTCTTAAAGATCATGAATATGGAGTAATTATCACGATTACAGATATCGGTATTCCAGATGTTGGAACTAAAGAACAAATCACATTAAAAGCGAGTTTACATTTAAACGATAAACATATTTCAATTCATAAAGAAACGGTATCAATTGTGACTTATGGAATAATTGCAACTACTAAAGAACGTGGTCGAAAGAGTAAATTTACCTATGATGGAAAAAGAAAAACGGGCAAATTCGAGGTTGCTAAACAACCTGCACTCTATTATGACAATGAAGGATATACTTATTCTCAAAGTAAAGGTAACGGTTGGATTAAATTTAATATGAGAAAAATGACTGGATCTGACACAAATTTTGATTCAAAAACCAACACCTTATTAAATTTCCCATTAGTTGGGCAGGCGCTTATTTCTAAGATGAGTGATTTTGAAAAATCAAAGAAGATTACGAAAACAGAAGTTGATTGTGATTTTCCTGTTAAATGCACTGCATATAGTTCGCCAGACGGAACCTTCACTTTTGACCCTAGTGGAAAATTAATAGAATTGAAGACCCGTAAACTAACGGTCAATTATACCTATGGTAATTATGATGTCATTTTACCCGAAGCAGAGATTCCTGCTAAGGTAAAAGAACTTGAAAAAGGAATGGGTAATTTTAATCTTAAATCTTTGTTCAAAAAGAACTAGGTGCAGTAAAGGGTCACCTATTCTTGACATTATTAATGATTATTCTATAAGTGGTATACCTATAATTTTCATTTGTTCAGTTAATTGAAAGTTAGCAGCTCTATCGTATCACATTAATATAAAAAATCCATCAGAGCATTACAGCTCCTACAACAAACTCTTAAACCTAGGCCGCTTCGGCGCCACATCCCCGAGCCTTTCTTTTTTATTCTCCTCGAAAGCACTGAAGTTCCCTTCAAAGAAAACCACTTGTCCATCATCTTCATAAGATAAGATGTGGGTTGCTAAACGGTCAATAAACCATCTATCGTGAGAGATGACAAGAATGCAACCTGCAAAATTTTCTAATGCTTCCTCTAATGCGCGTAAAGTATTTACATCAATATCATTGGTCGGCTCATCCAGGAGAATTACATTGGCACCTTCTTTTAAGGTAATGGCCAAGTGCAAACGATTTCGTTCTCCACCAGACAATAGATTTATCTTCTTTTGCTGATCTCCGCCTGCAAAATTGAATTTTGAAAGGTAGGCTCTTGCATTGATTTCTCTGTTGCCCACTTTTATAAATTCATTGCCTTGACTCACTACTTCGTAAATCGTTTTCTCCGGCACTAAATCTTCATGAGCCTGATCAACATAAGCCAACTTAACGGTAGACCCAATTTCGATGTTTCCATTATCCGGTTTTTCTTCTCCCATGATCATGCGGAATAGGGTAGACTTACCAACCCCGTTTGGTCCAATAATTCCAACCACTGCGTTCTTAGGAATGGATAAATTCAGGTTATCAATTAACACTCTGTTTTCGTAACCTTTACTGACATTTTGAATGTCTATGACATTGTCTCCAAGTCGAGGACCAGGTGGAATAAATAATTCCAATTTAGCTTCCCGTTCTTTAGTTTCTGCACTGGACATTTGCTCATAAGCATTCAACCTCGCTTTTCCTTTGGATTGTCTTGCCTTTTGTGACATTCGTGACCATTCCAATTCTCTTTTTAAAATCTTCTGACGTTTAGACGCCTCTTTTTCTTCGCTCGCCAAACGGGTAGATTTTTGATCCAACCATGAACTATAATTGCCTTCCCACGGAATCCCTTGCCCTCTATCTAATTCTAAAATCCAACCAGCCACATTATCTAAGAAATATCTATCGTGGGTTACCGCAATAACGGTTCCTGGGAAATTACCTAAAAATTGTTCTAACCAATGCACGGATTCCGCATCCAAATGGTTAGTAGGCTCATCTAATAGTAGAATGTCTGGTTTGCTTAAAAGTAATCTACACAGCGCAACCCTTCTTCTCTCTCCTCCAGAAAGAACCGCCACTTTAGCATCATCTGGTGGGCACCTTAAGGCATCCATTGCGACTTCCAAAGTATGGTCTAATTCCCAAGCATTTAAATGATCCATTTGCTCACCCATCTCGCCCTGTTTCTCGATCAATTTCATCATCTCATCATCATCCATTGGCTCGCCCAATTTCATAGAAATGTCTTCATACGCTTTCACTAAATCAACAATCGGTTGCACGCCTTCCTGTACGATTTCTTTTACCGTTTTTGTTTCATCTAAGCTTGGCTCTTGTTCTAGATATCCGATTTTGTATTCTTTGTCGAAGGTTACCTTCCCTTGGAAATTGGTGTCAAGACCTGCAATTATTTTTAGTAGGCTTGATTTTCCAGAACCATTTAATCCCAATACGCCGATCTTTGCTCCGTAGTAAAAAGATAGCCAAATATTCTTCAAAACCTGTTTGCTTGGTGGGTAGGTTTTGGTGACTCCCTCCATTGCGAAAATAACTTTTTTATCTGACATTAGGTTTTTGTTTTATTGTGGTGCAAATATAGCATTATTTAATGATTGCTCGCTGCAGCTTGGCTGTTCACTTAACATTGTTTATACAAGATTTTACATTTATTTCACGGCTGATAAAGGAGATCGCATAGCTATAATTAAATGCCCTTGAAGCGAAGCGTTCCAAAATGTGTATACTTTCCAAACTGCTTCTTAAGTCTGACGCCTGTTGTATGACATCTATCTTTTCGCCTGCCTTTCGGTAAGCAGTTTTATGAGTTAAATTAATTATCAAGCAACTAATAAGCTTAAATAAAATATATATAATCCACTTCTACCTGAGTAAAATTATATATTTGCTGCAAATTCTAAATTATGAATCAAGGCAAATCCTCTTTTTCATTAATTCTTAAGGGTATGGCAATGGGAATTGCGGAGGTGATTCCTGGGGTGTCGGGAGGGACGATTGCTTTTATAACAGGAATTTACGAGCGTTTGATCAATGCAATAAAAGCTGTGGGACCAGGCTTATTTACTGTTTTTAAAGAAGATGGAATAAAAGGAGTTTGGTCAGCATTGGATGGGAATTTTCTTTTATTATTAGTTGGCGGAATGGCTGGCGGAATTGTGATTGGCGTTTTAGGTGTAACTAGTTTAATTGAAACTCAACCCGAAATTTTATGGGCCTTCTTTTTCGGATTAATCATTGCCAGTTCTATATACATTGCGAAACAAATTACCAATTGGTCAATTAAGGAAATTGTAGCTTTAATATTGGGTGCAGTTATCGCTTATGCAATTTGTACTTTGAGTCCAGCTCAAGGTAGCAGTAATCCATTCTTTATAATTCTAAGCGGAGCCATCGCTATTTCAGCACTTATTCTACCAGGAATATCAGGCAGTTTTATTCTTTTAATGATGGGCATGTACGCTATGATTATTCCCAATATGAAAAATGCGCTTACTACTTTCGAATGGGACTCGATCCAGATTCTTTTGCTGTTTGGAATTGGTTGTATCATCGGTCTGATGACCTTCTCTCGCGTTCTTTCATGGACGTTTAAAAACTATAAAAATGTAACCTTGGCTACCATGACAGGTTTCATCCTAGGATCATTAAGTAAAATATGGCCTTGGAGAAATCCATTAGAATGGCAAGATGATACTGGTAAAAGATTATCCGATGTAAGTGGTATGACGGTTGATGAGATCAGTGAGTTAAAAGTTTTAGTTGAAGAAAATGTTTTACCATCCGCTTATGAAGGAGATCCAAAAGTGTTGTCGGTGGTCATTGCGATGCTTGTTGGGTTTGTTTTGGTTTTTGTTTTGGATAGGTTTTCGAGCAACGAAAGTTGAGTTTCAATGTGGCTTCGCCACGTGATGCAAAGTGGCTTCGCCACGCAAAATGCCCGTGGCATGCAAAATGGCTTCGCCAAGCAAAATGCCCGTGGCATGCAAAATGGCTTCGCCAAGCAAAAAGATTTATTAATTAGTTATTGTTCCAGATGTGAAAATGTATTTGAAGATTCGTCAGAATCTTCCTCCAATGGTCTCTTGGCCCATTGATGAAAAACGCCAGTATTTTCCACGCAAAGCCTCCGGAACTCGGAACTTGGAACTCGGAAATTTTAAAGATGAAAAAAGCCACTCCTAAATTGAAGCGGCTTTATTAAATTTCTTATTGTTTAATAATTTTACGATACACCTTCCCGACATCAGTATCAAATACCACAAAGTAAATTCCCGGTGCCAATCTATCTAGATTTAAAGTTTCCCTATTTAATCCTGGATATAAGGTTAATCGTTGTTGGTACACGGATTGACCTGCTGCACTGATTATATTTATATCAAACACTTCTTGTTCAATCATTTTCAGATCAACCCGAATATTGTTATCAAATGGGTTAGGGGAGAGGGTCAAATATTCAATCCCTGCATCTTGTTCAACATTGCTATTGGTAACACAACTACTTGCTTGTGCAATAAAAGTTTCGGTGTATGCGCTGGAATCACTTGGGCAGATCGCTCTAACTTGGAACTCATATTTTTTACATCCCTCAAATGGAAGCATGAAAAAAGTATCCAATGTGGCTTCTTCAATCCATTCCTCTTCACCTTCTTCTCTATATCGGTAAGTATAAACTAGATCCCAGGGAACGGTATCCCAAGTCATAAAGGTTGTTCCATCTACGGTTAAAGTGTCAACTGGAGGTGGTGTGCATTCTTGTGGGAAGAATATTTTTACACAATAATCTTCTACTTCTCCAAATCCAAAATCTCTACAAGGATCAAATTCAGTGGGATTGAGATCTCCTTGCATCATGATTCTCATTCTAGTGATTCCTAACATAGTTCCTAATGGGAAGGTAAATGTGCCTTCAAAAGAACCGCTGACACTAGAAGGAGTTAAGAAAACTTGATCAGTGGAATCAAATATACCATTAATGTCTTTGTCAATATATACGGTATATAACTCATTGAAAGCCTCATCTGTAAATCCAGGAACTATTCTAATTGTATTTTCTACACCTGGGGTAATTTCCGCTATCGGAGCAGCTCCAGCGAAATCACCATAGCCATCATCGGATCCACTGGCATTTACATTACCATTAAAAATAACGGAATCTATAAATTCAAACGAGACATCTCTTCCTTCTGCATCACAATACACCGCATCCGTACAGGTTTGGCAATCGTCATTAGCCCAAAAGAAGGACGGTCCAAAGATAAGTGCATTTCCTCCACAATCTGTCGCAATTTGAATTTCGTAAATCATACATTCTAAAATTGGTTCTATTGTGAAAGTAGTATCTGTAACCGTTACTTGTTCAAAATTATCCATTAATCCAACAATTCTGTATCGCAATACATAACCTATTGCTAATGTTACAGGATCCCAAGTAATAACAACCTCGGCAGAATCACGATTCGGTGTCGCTACAATGTTAATAGGTGCACTACAACAACCATCCGTATTGAAAAGTGTCGAACTGCTGTAAGCTGTAGTCGTATCTTGGCAACTCGTTCTCAATTGAAATTCGTAATCTGTACACTGCGATAAATTGGATAAGTTGAAAGGTGATTCTGCATCTAAACTTTCTACCCAATCCATTTCACCTACCACTTTATATCTTAAATCAACAATACTGGTTTCATCTACTAGAATCCAAGTTAAGTCTGCACCTGTTACGGTTACATTTGTTGCTTCCGCTCCACTAGCCGCTGGACAAGCAGGGCAATTCTGCAAAGCCATATTTACAGAATTGAAAGCATTAATTCTCCCACCAGTTGATACTTCATTAGCTAATGAAGCAATTGGATCAACTCCGTTAAGAATAAATTGACGCATTTGATCTGCCATTGATTGAGGATCCTTTATCGCTAATTGCGCATATGCAGGGCAGGCTACGGAATAACTCAATCCAATTAATCCTGCTACTATTGGGGCTGCATAAGATGTCCCTCTACCAAAACTATATTCCCCATTACCTTGTAACATGTATAAATTCTGACCAGGGGAAGCAACATCTATATTAATCGGACCAAAAGCGGCGTCGGAGGTTCTTTCATCCATGTTGTTTGATGAAGTCACCCCTATCAAATAAGGACTTGTACAATTAGTGGGCAAATCACCAACATCATCAACATTTATATTTCGATTTGCAGTAGCAATGGCATTTAAAATTCCACTTTCTCCTAATATATCATAAAAACCGCACCAAATTGGATAGTCATTCACATCTGCACCCGTTGCACCATATGAAAAATTTGAGGCGACAACAAAAGCTCCATCTTCTCCATTACTTTCATTGTATTTGATTCTATTTTCCAAAATGTATCCATAAGCTTCGAGTAATTCTGCCTCATTGAAATTTGCAAATTTCACAATCATCATTTTAACATTCCAATTTATTCCCGTGCCTCCGAAATTATTATCACCTACAGCACCAACACATGAAGCTACAGCAACACCATGGCTTGAACTTGCTGAAATGTCATCAGTGTCTGAGTCAACATTCCACCCATTTACATCATCAATGTATCCATTGCCATCATCGTCTATCCCATTATCGGGAATTTCATTGACATTGGTCCATTGATTAGGACTAAGTTCCGCGCTTGAACTTAAAAACCCATCTTCAATGATAGCTACTACAATATCTTTTCCATTAGTTGCTTGTCCACCGGTAGTAATATCCCAAGCTAAATCTGCATCAATATCAGCATCATTGGAATTTACCCATTGCCATTGAAATCCGAAATCTGGATCATTTGGCGATTTTCGTTGCTCTACGATATGGTTAAACTGGATTAATTTTAGTTCTTCAAAACTATAAAGCTCCTTTTTAAATTGAGTTTCATGAATTCCATTATGATTAAAACTTAAATGATAAATATTTAATCTTTCAGAAATTACTTGCTTGACCCTTAATTCAGTGATTTTACCATTAAAAAATTGGTGGCTGCTAATCAGTGATTTTATATCGCCTCCGTCTTCTAATTGTACAATATAATCTCCTAATACATGATCCAGTTTCTGGGATTGAAGATTTGCACCTAAGCAAAGGATAAAACAAAGGCTAAAAAAGAATCGATTCATTGATAAGTTTAAACGCATAAATTATTGTCATTTTAATAGACCTACAAGATACAATAATCCTTTATAAGCTTTTTGAAAAATTGAATTTTAGATAATCTTTTACGTTTTCAAGTTACGGTTTTATTTATTATTAATTAAAACCTATTATTTAGCTTTAATCAAAGCAAATATCTTTCAATTTCCGTAAAATCAATGGTTTAAAGGTTTTTATATTACAAATATATGTAATATATTACACCCTAATTTGCAATAGAATTTATCTTTGTAATATTTTTAATATTAAAAAATACTTTAGTATGGTCCGTTTTACGATTAAAATGTGCTCTTTTTTAATTTTCTTATGTTTCTCGATCAACCTACAATCACAGAGTGATTTATTAGTTGCCAATAAACAATATGATTTAAAAGCATATAATCTTGCTATTAATTCTTACAAGAATTATTTGGCTAAAGATCCTAATAATTCGGAGGCCATCAGCAAACTAGCTGATTCTTACAGACAAACTAATGATTTATTAGAGGCTTCTAAATGGTATGAGAAGATTATTGATAGACCAAGTTTGGATAAAGACATTATCAAAGATTATGCAATGACCCTAAAAGCATTAAGATTATATGGAAAGGCTAAATTCTATTTTAATGAATATGCTAAGTATGATCCAGTTGTTGGTAATCATTTTGCTGCATCTTGTGATTTTGCTAGAGAGGCCATGAAAAATGACCCTTCTTATAAAATATCAAGTTTTCCAATGAATACCTCTTATTCAGATTTTGGACCAGCATTTTATAAATCAAACATTATTTTTTCAAGTAGTAGACAAGATATTGCACGTAAATCTAATAATAGTAGAAAAGGAAATGATTCAAATAATCAATTATTTCAAACTACTCAACCTGAAATGGCGCAGTTTGCATCTCCAAGATTTTTGAGAGATGATATGGATGAAATTTATAATCTTGGTCCTGTTGCTTTTGCTCCTATGGCAGGCATGGTCGCTTACACAAAAAACAATTTTTATGACGGAGGTAAGCAAATGGATCCTACCAATAAATCTTTAAGTATCTATATTGCTACACTTGATAATAATGGGAATTGGGAATCTGATATTGCTTTTCCATATAATGGGAATGCTTATTCAACTGCTTTTCCTTACTTAACAGAAGATGGCAAATCATTGTATTTTGCTTCTAATAGACCTGATGGGCAAGGAGGATATGATTTATATGTAAGTAGATTACAAGGAAATAAATGGAGCTTCCCTGAAAATTTAGGCTCTGAAATAAATTCTCCAGGTAATGAAATCACTCCTTTTGTTAATGGAAGTGAGTTATATTTTTCCTCCGATTATCATGCAGGTATTGGTGGTTTAGATGTATTTAAAGCTAAATTATTTTCAAATAAATGGAGAGAAATTACAAATCTTGGAAATGGAATCAATTCGCCAAGAGATGATTATGGGTATACCTATAGTCCAAGCATGAGAAAGGCACTTTTTACTTCAAATAGAATTGGAGGAAAAGGTTTTGAAGATATTTATATCGCAGAAAAATCCTCAGACGAAATTAGTATTCTAGTATTGGATGCTAAATCAAGAGTAGCATTAGAAGGAGCAATGGTCGATTTAGGAGATTGTGGAAAAGGTGCAATGACTGCAAATTCAAGCGGGAAGGTTTTTGTAAATTCAGATAAGAAACTAAACTGTAATATTAAAGTAAGTAAACCTGGCTACTCAATGTCAAGCATTAACATTGACCAACTTTCTGGTATGTCTTACAAGTCGATTGAAATTTTACTAAAGCCTTACGAAGGTACAATAAGTGAATCGAAACCTACTACCACATCAAGACCAACTACAACAAGCAGTACACATACAAAACCAAGCACAACTAGTACAACTAGGCCAACCACGGTTAGTGGAACGTACACCAAACCAAGCACAAGCATATCAAATACAACTACTACAAGTGGCACGTATACTAAGCCAAGTACAAGTAATTCAAGTACAATGACAACGAGTGGTACGTATACAAAGCCAAGTACAAATAGTTCAAATATAAACACCTCAAGTGGAACGTATACCAAGCCTAGTACGAGTGCTACAACAAGTGCTACCTATACTAAAGCGAGTACAACTAGTCGAACCACAACAGACCGATACTCGGAAGTAACAGAAAATGGCACTCCATTAAGAAGACCAATAAGTAAATCGAGTACACCAAGTACGTCCACAACGAGTTACTCAACAATGAGTAATGATAGTTATTCGAACGCATCAAGTACTTCAACTACTCCGACTTCTAGACCTACTAGTCAAGCAAGTTATAGTGCTCCGGCTAGTACTACAAATTCTACTAATTATAATAGTTCGGCGACGACCCCTTCATCTTCCACTATTGGAGGTAAAAAGATGGCATTCGCAGTACAAGTAGCCGCCTATAGCAATACAAAATCAGGACTTTCAGCTTATAGTAAACTGAAGTCTATGGGTACTGTTTATGAATATGATTCAGGACGACTAAATAAAGTTAGAGTTGGATATTTTGCAGATAGGCCGGCCGCCGAAAGTGCTTTACGTCAAATTAAAAGTAAAGGATATAATGATGCATTTATTGTTAGTGAGGCAGTTGCAGCTTCTTCCACTTTCGTTAATCCTTCTACAAGTAGCACCAGTAGCTACCAAGCGCCAAGTTCAACCTATACTAAACCTGTAGAAACAAAAACGTATACTAAACCAGCAGAAACAAAAACTTATACGCAAGCAGCAGCAAACATTTCAACTGAGGCTTATGAAACACCAAGTACAGAAGTTTATGGAAATTATAAAGTGAGGTTGGCTGCTTACTCAGATGCTAAAAATTTCGATGATAGTCAAGTAAGAAATCTTGGAACCATTGAACATTGGAGAAAGAAAGGCTGGACAATTGTTGTATTAAGTGGTTTTGAATCACTAGGTAGTGCCGAAGCTGCAAAGGCAAAAGTAGCTAGTTATGGATTTAAAGATGCTTATGTTGTTATTGATGACAACGGCGTTTTGAAAAAAGTGAAATAGACCCAAATAATAATATTTAATTAAGGCCGCACTTTATGTGCGGTCTTTTTTTTAAGGAGTTTCGAGTGTTTAAAAGAAAGTTCCGAGTTCATAATTTCCTAGGCTTATTAGTCTTAGTAAATGATATCTACCTTGAAACCAAGCGATGCGCTATTCCTAATCTTTTCCACAATTCGTCTGAAGTTATTGTCTCAAGTCTATTTTTAAATTTTATTAATTAATTCTTAATACCTATTAAGGTATGTTAATGAATTTGACTTATGTCTATAGGATTTATATCTTGAGCTCATTCAAAAAATTTAACAAAAAACATTACAACTATGAAACATTTTTATTCAATCTTAATCTTATTTGCCTTCGTATTTTCATTTCAAAATCAGGCTCAAGCTCAAAGTAAACTCGGAATAAAAGGAGGAATTAATTTAGCGAATATTTTTGCAGAACAAGAAGGGGTTTCTGTAAGTTTTTCTAATAATATAGGACTAGTAGGAGGTTTGGTTTATGCAAGTCCTGTATCTGAGAAATTTGATATTCAAATTGAAGCACTTTTTGTTCAAAAAGGCTTTGCAATTAATTTGCCATCCATTGCAAGGACAGAAGCAACTTTAAATTATATAGAGGTTCCGGTATTGGGAAAGTTTAAATTAGGCAACGGTAATTCTAAATTCTTTCTTGATTTAGGTCCAAGTTTCGGTTACGCAATTAGCGGTTCTACTGGTACAGCTGGTGATAAAGAGAAAATAGAATTCGATGGTGACTTTAGACGATTAGATGTAAGTCTAAATGTGGGTGGTGGTCTTGAACTCGATGCTGCTAATAATACATTTTTTATTGAAGCTAGATACAGTATAGGTCTAACTCAAATCAATGAAGAAGTGGATATTGAAGACCCAAAATTAAAAAATAAAGGAATTAGTTTTACAGTGGGTATGTTTTTCTAAGAAGATGAATCAATCTGCATTTAATGTCATTATGAAGGATGAATTAACCTGTCGAATGCTGAAGGTTTAATGTTTGGTGGAGGAATTGGTATTTGGATATTAAATGTGAATACTCAATAGGAGGCTAGGGAACTTGAAGCTTCTAAAAACTAACATAATCTTGTTCCACAAATCTGGTAGTTTTTTTAAAATGCTACCTAGGAATAAAATTATGCATTTGTTATACGAGCTTAACTAGGACTAAATAAAGCTGGCAAATTTTATCTGCGCTGCAACTTATTAGCGGAGGCAAAATCTGCCAGCTTTTAAAATAAAATATTTCTTTTTAAAATGTAGGTGCTGCTTTTCCAAATTTCACGAGCCTAAAAAGCCAACAGTATTAACGGTCGACGGAAATAAAAATTCAAGCAAATATACTTCTTAATTTCTAATGCATTCTATCACCACGTAATTCTAGAGTTGCTAAAACCCTAGCTTCCTCATCCAAAATTTCCTGCCATCTAGCTTTTACTTTTTCCTCTCCGCCATAATGCTTTGCTAAGTCCAAAAATAGGCGATAGTGTCCAGCTTCGGAGATCATTAGTTTATGGTAAAAATCTTTAAGATCATCGTCAGCTATATTCAAAGACAATAATCTAAATCTTTCACAAGATCTAGCCTCTATTAATGCGGAAAGCAGCAAGCGTTCTGTTAAACGACTTTCCCTACTTCCATCCTTTTTAATATATGCCATCATGATATTGACATATTGATCTTTTCGCTGTCTTCCTAGTTGTAAATCCCTTTTTTTTAATTCCTGTAATACCATTCTAAAATGACCCCATTCTTCTGTTACAATCGGTGCCAATTCTTCAACCATCCGAACCTTCTCTGGGAATGTTTGAATTAAAGAAATACAGGTGGTTGCCGCTTTTTGTTCACAATAAGCGTGATCCGTCAATATATCTTCCAAACTTTTCTCGGCTATTTTAACCCATCGTGGATCGGTGGGTAATTTTAATCCTAACATAACTTCTACGATGATTTATTTAAGCAATCATATTGATTCATGAAAAAGTCTACATTATAAATAGTATAATCTTCATAACCAGTTGACCAAACTATTCTGATTTTATCAATTTCATTTTTAGTTAACAATTTTTCTTTTTCCTTATCGATAATGTAACTTGATTCATAAATGGTATTGCCCGTGTACGGATCTAATTTTCCAGCATCAAATCTCCCATTGTACAGATTGACGGTACTTCCATCAAGTAGCATGATTCGCAATAAAGCGCCTTGTTCTAAAACTCCAAAGTTTTTTCGTGCATTGTCTGAAGCAATGGTAAACTTTAAGGTTAAAAAGGACAAACCTGGTTTGGTAGATAAATTCGCCGCACAGCTTATAAAATCTCGATCTTCTAAATAGGACTTTATTTCTTCTGGAGTGTAGGTAAAGAATTCGGCAGGTTCCATTACTACCATCTTCTTTTTAGAGAATTCATCAACCGAAGTAGATCTAATATTGCAATTACTAGGGGGTGGATTGTTGATCACATCTCTTCGATCCCATTTCATACTAGCTGCATAAGGTGCTATCTTTTGTCCTTGCGGCAGTTTAGCTTTGGGCGTTTTTACTTTTGCTGATTTAGGTCTCTTTACTTTAGGGGTTTTTACTTTCGCAACTTTCTGCTTATTTATCTTTGCTACATTACTTTTAGGAGTCTTTACTTTTGCGACTTTATTAGTTCTTCCAACTTTAGTTGCTTTAGTCTTTTTGACTCTAGCCGTTTTTATTTTTGCAACTTTAGTGTTATCTACTGCAGGCGTTGTTGGTTCTATTACAGGTGTTTTAACCTTAGATACTTTTGTTTTATTTACTTTAGGTGTTTTTACTTTTGCCACCTTAATTTCTCTAACCTTGGTCTTTTTTACTTTAGTTTTTCTAACTTCAGCAACTTTTGTATTGTCTATTTTAGTAGAATTTTTCTTTTCAATTATCGGTGCTTCAATCTCGGTAACTTCAGATTTCTTTACTTTAGGCGTTTTTACTTTCGAAACTTTTGGCTCCCTTACTACTTTCTCTTTCTTCTGTTTTGGTGGTTTAGCTTTCGCTATTTTTACTTTTTTTCCTTTTTTATTCCTTGTTTTTGAATTGACGGTAAGTCCTGAATTACTATCAATCTCATCAATTAAGCGATTTCTTTCCGTGGATGATCTTACGGTCAATAATTTATCTGCTAATCTTCTTTTTATGGTAGCGATTTTCAATTCTTTTTTAGCTACTCTAATTTCTTCTTTAACTTGCTTATGCTGATTATCCAACTCATTCATTCGGGTAGTCGAAACTTCTCTACTATTTGCTTTTGCATAAGCTAGACTTTGATCAATAGCTTCTTTCCTTCTAACCGCATTTTGTAAAATGAATTTTGCACTTTTTTCTGCTGCTGTTGCTTTTTCAGCAATTAGAATTGCTTCTGCGATTTCATCATCATTTCCATAAGTTTGAATAGGTTTTTCTATCGAGGTAGGTTCATCTACTATTTTATTCTCAATGGTTTTGGTCAAGTAGATGGAATCGCCCTTAACATAGTAACGCCAAGATCCATCAGGAAAAATAACGATGCGTTCACCTCGATCATTTGTTCGAATCTCCTGAGCATCTAGACTCATTGTGAGGGTAAGGAGCATACCTAAAATTAGGCCAAGTGATTTTATATTTTTAATTCCCATTTAATAAAGTAATTTTTGGCTTACAAAAGCTAATCTTAGGTTTTTGAATTCTTTACGGTGAAATATTAAATTCTAGAAAATGACATAATATCAGAAAATTAATGCATAAAGGTAAAGATAATTAACCAAATAGGCTCAGAAATTCAAAACACTTTTATCACAAGAATAATTTAATAAAGCCTCTTTTTTATGCTTTTTTTAATATTTTACCAGAATAAACCACCTATTATGAAAAAAACTCTATTTGTAAGCATTTTATTTCTTTTTGCGTTAATATCTTGTCAAACAGATCAAAAAGTAGAAGAACTAAGCGCTGAATTTAAAAGTATTGAAATGAAATACCCTGAAACTAGAAAAGATGAGGTAGTTGAAGATTATCATGGTGTCAAAGTAGCAGACCCGTATAGATGGCTAGAGGACGATCATTCTGATGAGACTGGTGCTTGGGTGGATAGTCAAATAGATGTTACAGAAGATTATTTAACTCAAATTCCTTACAGAGCTAAATTTGCAGATCGCCTTAAGCAACTGTGGGAATACGAGCGATTTTCATCCCCATTCAAAGAAGGAGACCGCTACTATTATTTTAAAAATGATGGACTACAAAATCAATCTGTGCTTTATGGAAAAGCTACCTTAACCGGCACTTCAGAAGTAGTCTTAGATCCAAATAAATTTTCTGACGATGGCACTGCTTCTTTAGGAAGTTTTAGTTTTTCAAAAGATGGGAGTAAACTTGCCTATCAGGTGTCCGAAGGAGGATCAGATTGGCGAACGATTTATGTGAAAGATTTAGCTAATAATAATGTACTAGAGGACAAAGTGAATTGGGTTAAATTTTCGGGAATCTCCTGGTTTGGCAATGGATTTTTTTACAGTCGATATCCAGCCGCAAAAGAAGAGGAAAAGTTAAGCGCCAAGAATGAGTTTCACCAATTATATTATCATGAGTTAGGAACTAAGCAAAGTGAAGATAAATTGATCTATGAAGATAAGGATCATGCTCAAAGAAATGTTTACGCAGGAACTTCAGATGATGAAAACTATTTATTCATTTCCGCTTCAGAGTCTACTTCTGGAAATGAATTATATGTAAAAAATTTAAAAGAAGATGGTCCAATAACAAATTTGATCAAAGGCTTTGATAACGATTATAATGTGATAGATAACAATGGATCAACACTGTTAATTTTGACCAATGCAGATGCACCCAATCAACGTTTAATTGCAATGGATGCGACAGGTAAAACCAAAGACTGGAAGGACATCATTCCTGAGGCTGAAGAGAAATTACAATCCGTTAGAATTTTGAATGAGCAATTATTTGCAAATTATTTGAAAGATGCATCCTCGATGGTTAAAGTGTTTAAAATGGATGGTACATTTATTTCAAATCTTACATTACCAGGTATTGGAACTATTGGCGGTCCAGTTGGAAAAAGGGATAATAAAGAAGCCTTTTATTCCTTCTCTTCTTATACCATGCCATCGAGTATTTATGCGCTTAATACAGAAGATCTGAGTTCAAAGGTATATCGCAGTCCTACCTTAAATAATTATAATGCAGATGACTATGTGACCAAACAAGAATGGTTTAAAAGTAAAGATGGAACAAAAGTGCCTATGTTTATCACCCACAAGAAGGGTTTGAAAATGGATGGAGAAAGACCAACCTTGTTGTATGGATATGGCGGTTTTAATATTAGTTTGACGCCTGGTTTTAATCCACAAAGAGTTCCTATTTTCGAAAATGATGGTATTTACGTTGTTGCCAATATTAGAGGTGGAGGTGAATTTGGAAAGCAATGGCACAAAGCAGGCACATTAGAAAATAAGCAAAATGTATTTGATGATTTTCTAGCTGCCGCGGAATATTTAATTGCAAATAATTATACCAATAAAGATAAATTAGCAATAGAGGGAGGCTCAAATGGAGGCTTGTTGGTTGGGGCTAGCATTACCCAAAGACCTGATTTATTTAAAGTGGCTTTCCCAAGAGTAGGTGTTTTAGATATGTTGAGATATCATAAATTTACTATTGGATGGGCATGGGCAACGGATTATGGAAAGAGTGATGACCCTGAAGCATTTAATTATTTAAAAGCCTACTCTCCATTGCACAACATAAAAGAAACGGCTTATCCAGCAACTATGGTCATGACTGCAGATCATGATGATCGAGTAGTGCCAGCGCATTCCTTTAAATTTGCAGCTGAATTACAAAATAAACATCAAGGAGTTGATCCTGTTCTGATTCGAATAGATAAAAGTGCAGGACATGGTGCCGGTAAATCAACTAGTATGCGGATTAAAGAAAGTGCAGATATGCTCAGTTTTATGTTTTACAATATGAAAGAGGAAATAAAATATGATGTTAAAAATTAGTTGGGCTTAAATTCATTTTATGGAAATTAAAAGGGTAGAAGAAATTAAACTTTTACCAAAGGTTGTTAAAGAGATTAAAGCACTTTTACAAGAATGCTTTCCAAATTATCCTGAAGATAGAATTTACTATCACCAAATTCCTAATTTTAGATTTTTGACCTATGAGCATAAAAAGCTGATTGGACAAATGGCTGTTGATCACAGAATAATGGATGTAGATGGACTGCAATGCCAAGTACTTGGAATTTCAGATTTTTGTATTTCAGCAGCAATGCGGAAAAAGACAATCGCGAGTCAAATGTTAGCAGAAATCGAAAGCTTCGCATTAAAATATAATATTGATTTTTTGGTATTGACCACGCTTGATGCATCCCTTTATGAAAAGAACGGCTTCAAAAGAAAATCTAACATTTGTAAATGGTTGGCCGTTCTAAAAGGGCAAACCCTTGGGGTCCATTACAAAAGATTAGATAATGCTATTATGGTAAAAGAGTTAAATAATAAATCTTGGGGGGATGGACATGTGGATTTTCTTGGACCTATATTTTAAACCTCCAGCTAATTATTCAGTCATAAATTTTGATTATTCTCGTATCTTTGCACCCAAATAACAGATAAATCATGCAAGCAGTACAAGATTATATAGAAGATAATAAGGAAAGGTACTTAGAAGAATTGATCGAAATGCTCAAAATACCTTCGATCAGTGCAGATCCTGCTTACAAAGATGCGGTAAGAAGGAATGCGGAATTAGTTGCGGATAGCCTTAGGCTTGCTGGATTGGATAACATTGAAGTTTGCGAAACGGCCGGTCATCCGATAGTTTATGGAGATAAATTGATAGACCCTGCTAAACCCACTGTTTTGGTTTATGGACATTACGATGTACAACCACCAGATCCATTGGATTTATGGGAATCAGGTCCATTTGAACCGGTTATAAAGAAAACCGAGCTGCATCCGCAAGGTGCCATTTTTGCAAGAGGTGCTTGTGATGATAAAGGTCAAATGTATATGCATGTAAAAGCAATGGAGGCAATGCTCAAAAATGATGCTTTGACTTGTAATGTGAAATTTATGATCGAAGGAGAAGAAGAAGCAGGTTCTGAAAATTTAGGTCCGTTTATTAATGCAAACAAAGAAAGATTGGCTTGTGACGTGATATTGGTGTCAGACACTTCAATTATCGCTAATGATGTGCCTTCTATCACTGTGGGATTGAGAGGATTATCCTATTTGGAAGTAGAAGTGACTGGTCCGCATAAAGATTTGCATTCAGGTGTATTTGGTGGAGCCGTCGGCAATCCTATTAATGTATTATGTGAAATGATCGCTTCTTTAAAAGACGACGATAAACACATTACCATAGACGGTTTTTATGATGATGTGGAAATAGTATCTGCAGAAGATCGAGAAAGAATGAATAAAGCTCCATTTAATATGGAGGCCTATAAAAGGAATTTGAAAATTAATGAGGTAGAAGGCGAAAAAGGGTATACGACATTAGAAAGAGCTTCTATTCGACCTACTTTAGACGTAAACGGAATTTGGGGAGGATATATCGGAGAAGGAGCGAAAACTGTTTTGCCCTCCAAAGCTTTTGCAAAGATAAGTATGCGTTTGGTTCCTAATCAAGACCCTGAAAAAATTACTGCTTTATTTCAAAAACATTTTGAATCAATTGCGCCACCGTCCGTAACGGTGAAGGTACATCCTCATCACGGAGGATTCCCAGCGGTTACACCAACAAATACGCCTGAATATTTAGCAGCAGCAAAGGCGATGGAAAAAACTTTTGGTAAAGCACCTATTCCGAAAAGAGGAGGTGGGAGTATTCCAATTGTTTCCCTTTTTGAAAAAGCATTAAATGTAAAAACAGTGTTAATGGGATTTGGCCTAAACACAGATGATATTCATTCGCCAAATGAACATTACGGTTTGTTTAACTATTATAAAGGAATTGAAACCATCCCGTATTTTTATCAATACTATACTGAACTAAAATCTAAAAATTAGACTTAACAAAAATAAAATTAACAATGCAGAAATTAATAAGTAGTTGTGTTTGCCTTTTATTCTTTTTGGGTAGCTTAAATAGCCAAATTGGGGATTCTCTTAGTTATGCTCTTGGAGTTACCTATGGTGAGAATATGAAAACCAAAGGAGCTGAAAACATTGACGGTAAATCAATAGGACAAGGTTTTGAAGATGCTCTCAAAGGAGAACCAAAAATTAGTTCTGAAGAAGCAAACAAGATGGTGAAAGCCTACATTAAAAAACAACAGACAAAAGTTACAGAAATGATGAAAACAGAAGGAGAAGCTTTTTTGGAAGAAAATAAAAAAAGAGAAGAAGTAACTACTACCGCAAGTGGATTACAATATGAAATTCTTACAAAAGGAACAGGAGCAATCCCTGTGAAATCCGATAAAGTAGTTGCCCATTATGAAGGGAAATTGTTGGACGGTACTAAGTTTGATTCTTCTTTTGATAGAGGAGAGCCTGCTACTTTTCCTGTAGGAGGTTTAATTAAAGGTTGGGTAGAAGCATTACAATTAATGCCAGTTGGATCAAAATGGAGATTATACGTTCCTCAAGATTTAGCATATGGACCAAGAGGTGCTGGTGGAGCCATTCCTCCTTTTGCTACATTAATTTTTGATTTAGAATTAATCGAAATTAAATAATTCAATTCTATGAGAATTGACATTGTTGCCGTAATTCCAAAATTACTAGATGGGCCATTTGCGCATTCTATTATGAAACGTGCTGCAGATAAAAACTTATTAGAAGTTGTTGTACACGATTTGAAAGACTTTGGTATTGGGAAACATAAACAAATAGATGATTATCAATATGGAGGTGGTGCAGGCATGGTCTTAATGCCTGAACCACTTTCTGCTATTATTGAGCATTTAAAGAGGGAAAGAAACTATGACGAAGTGATTTATCTTTCTCCTGATGGAGAAACCCTCAACCAAAAATTGGCTAATCGGCTTTCCTTATATAATAATTTATTACTCATCTGCGGACATTACAAAGGCATTGATCAACGAATCAGAGATCTTTACATTACCAAAGAAATTTCCATCGGTGATTATGTATTATCAGGCGGTGAATTAGCCGCTGCAGTATTAGTAGATGCCATTGGCCGCCTAATTCCAGGAGTATTAAATGACGGCTCTTCCGCCTTAACAGATTCATTTCAAGATGATTTATTAGCGCCACCAGTTTACACCAGACCTGCTGAATTTCAATCCTTAAAAGTACCGGAAGTATTATTGTCAGGTCATGATAAAAATATAGAGGATTGGAGAGAGCAAGAAGCATTGAAAAACACAGAAAATAGAAGGCCAGATATATTAAAAAGCGATGTTTAATTTTAATCGTCTATAATCTTGTGCATTAGATTTATTTCAAAGCAAAACAGCCCTTTGATAACTGAGCGTGAGCTTATGCATTGATTCTTTGGGGAAGTCAACCAATCCACCTAAAAGTACTCTAATATCCCATTTAAAATTTCTAATTATTTTCGGTACAGTTAGGCAACGTTTCTATGATATTTCAGCATCTACCTTATGCACACAATAGCTAGCAATAAAACTTTAGCTAAGTCTCTCTACTAGGTGGAGGGGCTTTTTTCTTGCACAAATGAGCTTGGTAACGCCTATTGGATTTCTTTGAAAAGCAAAGAGGTTTCTTTTATGAAAGCTGATCAAGCAGTTAACTCTTTTTTTCAAATTGATTCAGCAATTTGTTGGTTTGTTCTTGTAATTTCTTTTTAAAGAATCCGGTCCAACCTATTAGGTATGCGGATCCTCCGATTGCTTGTTTAGACCATTGGTACAAATCAAATTGATCCACATGATCTATGATTAACCCATCTTTAATTTTAAATGTAGCATCAATTTTATTATGAACCCTGCGTCCAGTTTTACTAAAATCATATTTAGCCTCCCAGTGAGCAAAGCCATCAGATGCACCCACTTTGATATTAGAAAGGTTAACTTGAAAGTCTTTCCCTTTCTGAGAGGTGACCAACATACGCCACATATTTTTGGCTCGTTCTCCATTTAACTCTCCAAAAGCGGGATCTTCAAAACGAATGTCGTTATGATAACAAGAAACCATTGTATCTACATCTAAATTTTTGAATGCCGTGTAGAATTTTGTGATTATATCGGCCATAATTGACTTCTAAATTGATAATTAAATTAAAATACTGTTTGGATGAAATTTAAATTAGTAAATAATCAATCATATCCAAAAATTGAAAATTAAAATTGAGTCTAATCTAAAAAGACATACAAATGCTTTGAGCGCTATTAGCGGGTATATACATTTCCCTTGCCTGAGGGAAAAAAATGGGTTAGGCGTTTAGACCTTGTAAGCGTTTTGAAAAACCTCTATACTCGGATTTTGCTATTTTTAAAGAATCAAATCATTTATCACTGCGACTCGCCAAATAAAACTCATAAACTTATAAACTCAAAACCCTACAGCCTTATCGTTTGTCCTTCATCTTCCTCCTTCACCGTATATATCAATTGCTTCTTACCAAACGCGCCCACTTTGTATAATTTGGTTCCAATAGACCATTTCTCATCTTTCGTAACTAATGGGTAGAGATTCAAGCCATAGCTAAAATATTTTCCATTTGGTTTTGGGCCACTTACATAGCAACTTAGTTTTTTTAGGCCTTTCGTTTTTAATTTGATATCAATGAATCTGGTATTAATCCTATCCAATGTTACAATGGAATCGTTTGCTTTTTGCCCTTCCATTCCGGTTATTTTTTTCGGTTTTCCATTTATGATAAGTTGTCCATTTTTGTTGTTTGTAATATTCAATAGCTCTGTCGCAAATACCTTCACTATTGCATCATTTTCGATAATTACATTAGCAATTTTTGATTGTAACTTAGCCGCATCAATATTTCCATCTCTGCTGTTGATATTCAATTCATTTACTTGACCAGATAATGTCATAGCACCAATATCCGAAAGAATATTCAAGCGATTTTGATTTAAATTATTTACGGTGACTTTAGACCAGGAATCATTTTCAATGCTGTCGATGTCTTTTACGTAGATATTAGCTATTACATCTTGTTTCCCCTCAATCCATTTTAATTGGTCAATTACAAGACTATTTCCAATAATTCCCGTCCCAACTAAATCTACAATATTCTCGTCATAGGTGATGTCAATACTATTTTTTTCTAGTCCCGAGAAAATATTGATTTCTCCGTTAATGTTAATTATGATTTTATCAATTTCAGGCAGATCTTTTGATTTTGTAATTCGATTCCCATTACCAATTACTTGTCCATAAATAAGAATGGTTGATAATTTTAGCAGAAAGATTAATGATATTTTTTTCATTTTTAACTAATTTTCGATTTTATAAATTGATTACAAATCAAAAGTGAATTTATTCTATCAAATAATCGTCTCAAACTAATATGATATGAGCCCAAATTCCATTTTGAGACCTTTTTAAATTGATTTTCAGGTATTTATGGCTAGTTCGCGTGAAAAGGTATTTTTTACATAAAAGTTCAATATTATGAGTCATAGTAGACGTTTTCTTTAACTTCTAGCTAAGTATCACCAATGTCAGCATCTGATTATTATAAACTTTTAAACATATAAACTTTATTAGAATGGATAATCAATCGCTAAATTAAAATTAACCCATCGAATTGAAAAGGGATCATCAAATCGATAGTTGTTATTCTCATCTGGGAATGGATTTCGCAATGGATATCCAAGATCTAAACGCAATAGCACATAAGTAAAATCAAATCGGAATCCGAAGCCAGTACCTAAGGCTATTTGTTTTAAAAATTGATCTGAAAAATTAGCTTCAGGTCGATCCACATCATTAATAGTCCAAACATTGCCACCATCTAAAAAGATGGCTCCCTTCAGTCGACTCACCATATCAAAACGATATTCTAAATTGAATTCTAATTTAAGATTTCCTGTTTGGAAAAAAGGTTGACTTCTATCAGAAATGAGGGTTCTTGGTACCGTTGCTCCAGGGCCTAATTGTCTTTGACTCCAAGCTCGAATACTATTTCCGCCGCCAACATCTAATTGCTTTACGAAGGGTACCACTTCAGCATAATTTCCAAATGGCACAGCAATACCTATTCCAAATCGCGCTGCTAGTACAGTGCGTGGAGAAAATTGATGATATCGTCTACCATCTAATTCTAGTCTAACATAATGCGCGAAAGGAACATTTCCAATAGTAAAGGCCTGCTTATTGCCATTGATCGCATTCACTATACTATTCAACCCATAAACTTCTAGTCCCGAGATTTCAAAAAAGGCTTTTGCTCCATAAGATATTCCTTTAATACTTGGGGTACCACGGAAGATATAATTTATATCTCTGAATATAAATCCAGTAAATAATTGTTCTCCAAAACTGGCTGCTAGAAAAGGATTATTCTGTAAAATTACATCAAATAATTCTCGGGTTTCTGGATTGAAGAAATTGACACCGATTTGATTTATAGTGTATCGATGCTGATTATTAGGTTGGTAAGTATATTGCCAATTAAAATTGAAAGAATTGGTTTTATAATAACTGAATATATCAACATAATCCACCGATGCTGTCAGTTTAGTGGTGGTATTACGCTTTAGCTTTTCATAAACTCTATCAGTAATTAAATTAAACTTATGCAACGCTTTATATAAACCAAAAGCATCCGCTAATTTTGGAATACGCAATTCATTTTGCCAACTCAGATTATAAGAGTTAAATAATCTTGCACTAATTGATCCTCCAAGCCCAATTTCAATTCCCGCTTCTAAGGAAGAGCTAAAATTTTCCGCACCGCCAAAGAGGTTCCGATTTGACAAACTTCCTTTACTCGAAATTCCAATTTGAGAACGATCACTCACCGTTGAATAAATTAATTCTCCATCCGCTCCCAATTCCCATTTCTGAATGGGACTTAAATAAATGGAGTAATTTAAAAGAGTTGAATCTTTATCGTCTACTTGGTTTTGAATAGATATAAATCGATAAACGCCAAGTTTATTCAATTGCTTATAAGTGTTCTCTAATTCGTCTTTTTTATAAAGGTCTCCTTTTCTGATACTCAATGCACGCAACAGCGTAGTCGTGTTAACATAAAGATCTGGCGTATTATGACGAAGCACTATGTTCTCCAGTTCTGTTTTATACAAAGGAGCTCCCTCTGATGTCGAATTATGATCAAGATAAACATCAATATCTCCAATACGAAAAATTTCTTGCTCTCGCTTACCCACTGGATTCTTTACCTCGATTTCAATAGTAGCTTGATTTCCTACCGTATCTACTACCATTTCACCCATTAGATTCTGATAATAAGAAGCATATCCTAAGTTTTTCATTGCGGTATTCAAGCGAGCTTGTTCTTCATTATATTTGGTGAAATCTAAAATTGCCCCGGGCTGAAAACTACTATACTGAGCTAAACTATCTATTACATATTGGATGGCAGAATCTTGAGCGGTGACCTTTACGCTTTTAATGTAAAAACGCTGATTGGGGTAAACCGTGTATACAGTTCTCGATCGCTTGTTTTTAATTTTAGTTTTATAAACCACTTCAGGATTTAAAAATCCTTTTTGAAAAAGAAAATTTTCCATTGCCTCTACCGTTTTTTCTGCGGCTTCTTCTGTATAATAGGCAGGTTCTTCTGCTATATTTTTATTTACATATCTTCCTAATGCACCAGCTTCCTGAACTTCCTCTCTTTTTTCTTTATCCCTAAAATAGTACCAAGCTCGATTTACAAATAGTTTACGGTTTGGCTTCGTTTTATACAATGATTCAAGGCGTAGTAATATTTCTTCATTATCAACTAACTTTTCTTCACTAACTATTTTTACCTTGTTCTTTTTTACTAATGCTTCATCATTTTCCAAATACTTGTTTACATTACAAGCCGGTAAAACGAGAGTAATGAGCAGAAGCCAAAAAGCGATATTTACAGAAGTATTTTTAATCATTCAAATTCCTAACCTAAATCAATAATGCTATCAAATTCCAAAATAAAAATTTTAAAATCTTTGAAGCTTAAGAAGTTTAGACAAAAGTATAATAAATTCATTGTTGAAGGGGAGAAAATTGCAGAACAAATACTAAGATCTAATAAATTTCAAGTTGATAGTATATATGCTTTGGATGAATTTCAAATATCGAATAAAAATCTCTTAACTTCATTTAACGAAAAGTTAAGCATTGTTAAACCTTCCGAATTAGAACGCATTAGCCTGTTAAAAACGCCCAATAAGGTATTGTTAGTCTTAGATATTCCACAAAAGTCTGAATTAAAGGCATTTAATACTAATGCTTTGTATTTAGATAAAATTCAAGATCCTGGTAATTTGGGTACAATTATTAGAATTGCAGATTGGTTTAATGTCCCAGATATTTATTGCTCAGTAGATTCAGCGGAAGTTTATAATCCCAAAGTCATCCAAGCTACCATGGGCAGTTTTTTAAGAACGAATGTCCATTACTGCAATTTTGAAGAAGTGCTAGATAAGAATCCAGGTATAAATACCTATGCTGCCGTTTTAAATGGAGATGTTGTTTATAAAAAGCAATGGGGAGAAAAGAATTTAATTGTTATAGGAAATGAGAGCAAAGGGATTTCAAAAGAGGTAATTGAAAACTGTAATGAGACAATTACAATCCCTAAACTAAATGCTGACCGAGACACAGAATCTTTAAATGCATCGGTTGCTTGTGGAATAATCCTAAGCCATCTATCAATGACTTAGGATTTATATTTCTATAAAAGTCGCTTCAATTGATCTTCTAAATCATACCTAGGATTAACCGCAGCTATTTTACCCTCTTTATCTATTAAGAAAGTTTTTGGAATACCAGTTACACCGTACTGTTTAGCAGCAGGCTCTTCCCATTTCTTTAAATTACTCACATGGTAGTCCCATTCTAACTTATCTTTCTCAATGGCCTTTACCCATCTTGTCTTTTGTTGATTCATTACGTTTTCTAACTGAGCTTTGTCAGGATATCGGTTAGCAGTTCTGCTATCCACACCATCTAAAGAAACACTGAAAACTGTAAAGCCTTTATTTTTATACTTTTTATATGTTTCAACAACATGCGGATTAGCTTTTCGACAAGGTCCACACCAAGATGCCCAAAAATCAAGTAAAACTACTTGCCCTTTTAAATCCTCTAGAGAGTATTCTTTTCCATCAGGACTTTTTGCAGTAATATTTGGTGCAGGTTCGCCAACTTTAATTTTATCACGAGACTGCTTCAGCATTAATTTTTGCTCAAGGCCAGCGACCAGGGCATTATATTTTTTACTAAATTCTATATTTCCATATTTTTCAGCAATTCGTCCCGCAGAAATTTTATGAATAGCGACAAAATCTTCCCTCATTTTCAAAGTCTGCATAGCTAATTGAGCACCCGCAAATGGATTTTTTGAACTAGCTGCGAAATTTTGAATACCAGCCACATCTAGTTTTCGATTTAAATAAGAAGAATAGGCATTATTATACTCTTCCGTACCCGCGGAACCAGAAATGGTAAATTCGTTCTTGTTTAAATTAGCAAGATCACCCTCTATTTTGATATTACTTTCGTCACCATTTAAAATTAAAAATCCTTTTTTAGACCCAATTCTCAATTTGTAAATACCTGGCTCTAAGCTCTTATCAAAATTAAATGAGAAATTCCCATTCTCATCTGTTGAGGTAGATTGTAAAGACAAGTTTGAGTTTGGCTCCGTAACATGATCTACAAAAACCTTTAAATTAGAAGCGTTGGCTATAGTTCCACTAATTGATAACTTACCATCTGAATTCGTTCCCGCTGAACTACTTTCATCTCCAGATGAATTACATGAAGCAATTATTAAGCTACAGGCAATTAGGCATAAATAAATTCCTTGTTTAATCATTTCAAATTCCTTTTTTTTATTAAAAACGTACAAGCTTCCACTTTATTGATTTTAGAGCTTATTCTTTACAAATTTACAACATACATAGTCAATTTTAAAATACTTAAACGTATTATTTTCAAGCATTTGTCTTTTCAAGGTAATTAAGCCTAATATTAACTACTTGAAAGCTAATTATTTAGCAGATTATCTGTGATTTTCATCCTCATTTTATTAAATCCAACTATTTATCAAGAAGAATAATACTAAATAAATCCACAGTGCATCCAAATAATGCCAGTAAGTAGTCAGCAAGTTTAATTTCCTTTTCTTCGCAGGATCAGAAAAATATATCAAGACACTCACAGGCTCTTTCATTTTCTTATATGCTGAGATCGTAAATAATACCAGGAATGGTAATCCACCAATAACATGAGCAAAATGCACAAAGGAGATAACATACAAATAGGAGGTGGTCGTGCTAGAGTTAATTAGAATATTTTGATCAATTAAACTCTTCCAAGCTATTAACTGCAGACACAAAAATATTAAAGTTAGACCTAGGGTAAGTGCTAGCATAATTTGGTATCGCTGCGTATTATCTTTTAAATAGCATTGTTTAACGTGTATCAAAGTAATGCTGCTAAGTGCTAATACAATGGTATTCAAATAAAATAGCGGTGGTAAATTAATCGCGGGGAGGTTATTTTGAACTCTACTATAAATGTATGCACCTGAGAAACCTAGGAATAATGCAGTAACGCCTGCCAATAACAAGGTTATTAAAATAGAATACGGATGGATATAAAACTCTTTTTCTTGTCGGTGTTTGATTTTTGCTTATTTACATGATTTCAGAATTGCTTGCAGCAACCGAGCCTTTCTTATTTACAAAGAGGTATAACGCTCCAATAGAAACTACAACCAGTATCATAGATAATAACCATCCTCCACCAAAAAAGGTTGACAAAGTATTGCAAATAATTGCAACAAACCCTACTGTTAAAGCATAGGGCATTTGTGTTTTTACATGATCAATGTGATTACAATCTGATGCCAAAGAACTTAAGATGGTGGTATCTGAAATTGGGGAACAATGGTCACCCAATACAGAAGCTGCCAAAACTGTGGAGATTACATTTAGCAAAATCTCCAAACTATGATCCGGATCTATTCCAGAAGCGATGCAAATAGCCCAGGTACTCGGAATTGCAATAGGATATAAAATGGCCATGGTACTCCAACTTGAACCAGTGGAAAATGCGATCAATGCCGCTAAAACAAAAATAATAGTGGGCATAAAATAAGGTGGAATATTTCCTTCTAACGCTGAAGTGATAAAATCTGCAGTATGTAGATCACTAGTAATGATCGCAAGCGCCCAAGCCAAAGTTAAAATGATCAAGGCTGGCAGCATAGTTTTAAATCCATTTACCATCCAATGCATGGTGTCAAAGAGGGACATTATTTTTCCTCGTAATGTCAAAATTATTGCCATTACCACACCTGACAAAGAGGACCAAAGCAATGCGACATAAGAATCCGCATTTCCGATCAATGTTCCAAGTTTCATAAAGAAACCGTCTCCATTGGATAAGCTGCCTAATTTTGACCAAATTTCACCCCATCCACTGGTAGTATTAACGCCAGCTTCGGTAAGCTGCCCATAAGATGCAGCCATTCCTGTATCTATCAATCCAAAAATAGTCATAATTATAACTGTGGCAACAGGAATCGCCGCATTGTACCATTTCAAGGAAGCTCCTTTCACAGGACTTAAATCTTCCATATCTGGTTCATCCTCGGCAGCGCTATTTGCGGAGGATACTTGGCCAGTAGTTCGAGATCTATGCTCTGCCTTCAACATTGGGCCGTAATCCTTTTTAGTAAATATGATGATCAGGATAAATATTAAGGTTAAAACAGGATAAAAAGCATATTTTAAACTTGACAAGAATACGGCATAAGGCGTTGCTGGCCCATTATAATTTTCTAGCAATTGTAATCCTCCATCAATAAATCCTAGTTCCGCACCAATCCATGTGGTTATAAATGCGATTGCACTTACTGGAGCTGCGGTACTATCAACAATGTAAGCTAATTTCTCTCTTGAAATTTTAAATTTATCGGTTAGAGAGCGCATAGTATTTCCGACAATTAAGGTATTTGCATAGTCATCAAAAAATATCGCAACTCCTAAAAGCCAAGTGATAAATTGAGTGCTAGTTTCAGTTCGAGCATACTTGGATAAGGACTTTACAACTCCAGCCATTCCTCCATTCTTGGAAATGATTGCAACCATTCCTCCAATTAATAATGAAAAAACAATTACCGATAAGTGTCCACTATCGTTGAGCGCACCTATTATGTATTTTTCTATAACTTTAAAAAAACTTTGTATGAAATAATAAATAGACTCTATCCGTAACCCTCCGGCTATAAAGGCACCAGCCCATATTCCAACAAATAAAGAAATGATAACTTCTTTAAATATAAGCGCTAAGATAATTGCGATTAAAGGAGGAATTAAAGATAACCACATTGGTATTTTTCTACTGCGAGCAGCTCCATTTTTTAGTTTGGCAACGTGATATAATTTTTGTACCTTAAGTACGCCCTGAGATTTTATAAATAGCAATTTTCCAGATTGATCAAAATCTAAATTAATATTCCCAGTCCCCTGATTGAAAACAACCACTTCTTTCTCTCCACTTATAAGAAAATCAACAGGACCGGTAGCATTGCCTGATTTAATAACCAAGGAGCCGTCCTTAAGTCCTTCTAAATGAAAGTCATTAATACTGATGTTTTGACCCTGAATAGAAGAAAGTGTAAAAATTGACAGAATAATGAATAAAATTGTTTTCAAGGATTTTATCATACTGATTTCTGTATCTTTAAGTGATTATTAATTGTATGAAAACAAGTAACGAAATATACTTGATTTCTCAAAACAATACTTGATTTCTTAATATTTACATTGTATGAGGTTTTATTTAGTGATATCATTCTTCTTTATTTCCATATTCGGTCTTCGCGCACAAATTGAAATTGAACGGATAGCCGTTCCATTTATCGTCGATGGGGAACCCTTATCAGATCCATTATTTGGTGGATTTACTTCCCCACAATTCTCATCTATTGATTTGAATTTGGATGGCAAGCTAGATATTTTTGTTTTTGATAGAGTAAGTAGTAAGGTCAAAACCTTTATTAATAATGGAGATGTTGGCGAAATTAATTATTCCTATGCCCCGGAATATGAATCTATATTTCCAGCTTTTAGACATTTCGCGCTTCTAAGAGATTACAATAATGACGGGATCATGGATATTTTTACAAGTTCAAATATTCCAGGCATGTCTGTTGCAGGAGTCCACGTATATATCGGGGCTGTAACAGATGGTGTTATTAGCTTTGAGAGATTTAATCACACCCCATGGTTTCATAATACCATTACTGAACCAACTATTAATAATGGTAGAACCAACATAGAAATTGTTTCAACAGATATTCCATCTATTGCAGATATTGATGGCGATGGTGATTTGGATATTTTATCATTTGAAGGTGGAGGGGGATACATGTATTTATTTCAAAATTTCTCTATTGAGAGAGGCTATGGATTGGATAGTTTAGATTTTGAACGTGTTGATGCTTGCTGGGGAAATGTTTACGAAAGTGAATTTAATGAAGAGCTTACCTTAAGTGACGATCCAGATGTTTGCCCACAACCTAGCATTGAACCAAGACATGCAGGCTCAACGATACTCACTTTTGATGCTGACGGGGATGGTGACTCAGATGTATTAATTGGAGATTTAGCATCTCCAACGATAGTTTTTTTAGAAAATGGAGGAAGCACGTTCGATGCCTTCATGATTGATCAAGATATAAAATTTCCCGAGGATGATTTTTCAATAGATTTACCAAACTTTCCAGCTACTTATTTATTGGATGTAAATAATGACGGTAAAAAGGATTTACTAGCGGCATCGAATAATATTTCAAATGCAGTGAATAATGAAGTTTACTTATACTTGAATAATGGTACCAATGAAAGCCCAGTGTTTAATTTCGAGACTAAAAAATTTCTACTTGAAAATTCCATAGATCTTGGTTTAAATGCCAACCCAGAATTCGTTGATTTTAATGGAGATGGATTATATGACTTATTAATTGGAACCGCTGGAGAATTTGATCGTGGGAATCTTTTAGGAAGGCTATATCTTTTTGAGAATACTGGCACTGCAGATAATCCAAAATTTGAATTAGTTGATAGCGATTATTTGGAATTTTCAATTTATGAAAGAGAATTTAATGCATTTGACCCAGTCATTGGTGACATAGACAGTGATGGAGACGATGACCTATTAGTTGGCACCAATAATGGACGCTTAGTTTATGCAGAAAACCTTGCAGGTCCTAATCAAGCCTATGATTTCGCTACTAGAATAGCCTTTTGGTCTTCACTCGATATTGGTGCTAATGCAACACCACAAATTATTGACTTAGATCAAGATGGCTTGATGGATATAGTAACTGGTGAAAAATCAGGTACAAACGGACCCGATGGTTTAAGATGTAGTAGTTTGACATTCTTTAGAAATATTGGTACAGCTAATAATCCAGAATTCCATTCAGAAGATGATGAAGCTCCTAATAATCCGTGCCTCGGCGAAATTTTAGTTGAGCCTAATACAAATTTATCACAAAGTACAAATCCGCTATTTCTACCAATTGAAAATGACATTGTTTTACTCACAGGGTCTGAAGCAGGCGCGCTATTTCAATATAATATGGTTAAGGATAATTTGAATGGCCCATTCAATTTGGTTTCAACTAGCATTGGAAATATTGATTTTGGAAATCTGTCTAGTCCTGCTATGAAAGATATTAATGGAGATGGTCAAATGGAATTAGTTGTAGGGACTAGAGGAGGTGGAATCGAGTTTTTTACCACTAATTTTGAAGGTATAACCACTGCTACAAACAATTTGATTCCTTCAGACAAGATACGGGTTTTTCCTAATCCAAGTTTCGATATAGTGACTGTAGAAGTTGATTTAAATGAAAATTTGATATTCAGCTTATATAATTCAATGGGTCAAATGCTACTTGAAATTGAAAGTGATCAACCCAGTCAGACATTCGATTTAAAGTCATTACCTTCTGCGGTTTATTATCTGAAAATCCAATCAAATCAACAAATTTCAACTCAGAAAATTTTTAAATACTAATTCTAATTTTATCATATTACAGAAATTTATAATGAATAATTGACTTTTAATTAAGTTTTTGTCTTGCTTTGAATTATTATTAAGGGTAAAATATTAATATAATCAAGATAATTGCTTAAATTCAATCCACATTTGAGCCCTCCTCGAACTAAGCGAATAGCTTTATTAGTTTAAATTAAAAATATTGTCTCCTTACTTAAGAAGTCCATCTCTCCTTATTAGCAGGTTGGTAAGGGTATTTAAGATTCTCGTGGCTATTTGTGCTTTAGTGCTATGCACTAATAATATGACAGCTCAATGTGCTGGATCTAATTGTGGTGTTTGCGCTGTTTCAGCTACCATCACTTCGATTGGAGGAGGAAATATTATAGTGGGAACATCCCAAATTCCGGGCACAACTCAGGGTGGAGGAAATAGTACAGCTCCAGACCCTTTAATCATCACAGCTAACTCTTGCGGAGTTATAGAGTTTTCGGTAGAATTAGATTTTGATTGGGACAGAGGTGATCAAGCCAATTGGATTCATGGAATTTCATTTTCTGCTTCTGATGGATGGGAGGCAGCAGTCGGTGTTCCTCCTAGTAACGCTTGGATATTTCTAGACACCATTACAGGTTGTTGTTCAGGAAATGGCTACGGAGCTGGATATTATTACGACCCACCAACGACAGAGGGCTCTTCTAATTGCTGTGGCAATGGGGATACCCAAAATAAGCCAGAAGATAATTATGGAATAAACTGCACTACTAATTGTCCCACATTTGGATTTAATTTGAGATTTTGCCCTGACACCGTAGGCACAGCAACGGAAGTAATATCCTTCTTTTTAACTGAAGATGGTGAAACCGGCGGATGGGATGATTCAGATGGTTGCATCTTTTTGCTCAGTTTTCCAATTATTATGGAATCTGCAGGTGCCCAATTACCTGATAGTATTGGGCCAATTTGTGAAGGTGATTGTACCATTTTAGATGCAGGAACTGGATGTACCAGTTATCTTTGGTCGACTGGCGAATCGGGTTCCACCATAGAAGTTTGTCCTACTGAAAATAGTTCCTACGGAGTAACTGCCACTGGTGAAGGAGGCTGTGTAATTACGGGACAAGTGAAAGTTTTGGTAGAATCTTGCTGTAGTGCAGAAGCTGGAGAGTTGACTGCTGATCCTCAACCAACGTGTCCTGGAACCACAGTAACTGTAGAAGCGAATAACTTTCAAGATAGTCTGCCTTTTGAACAATATATATTAATTGTAGATGATGACGGACTGGTTACTAATGTAATTTTGGGGCCAATAGCGAATGTTTCACTGGATTCTTGCGGTACTATTACGGTCTATAGTTATAATTTCGAGTCTGCAGGAGATTCCCCAATACCAGTAATTGGCCTAGACATATCTACTATTGACTGCGAAGTGAACTGCTGTGATTTAGAGATGATTCTAGTTTCCTTTGAAGATACGGAAGCGCCGACATTTTTAGATTTACCAGAAGATGTCACCTTAGCATGTTTTGATCTATTATTGCCTATTCAGGATTTAGAATATGAAGATAATTGTGAGCCTAATGGTTTTGTTAGTGGGGTAGAAGATGGAACTGCTGACCTGTGTGACGGTGGTAATATTGCTAGAACTTGGGAATATCAAGATGCCTGCGGAAACCTAGGAACGCATATCCAAACAATTACAATAGATAGTCCACCAGAAGGAATGTTTGTAGATCCTCCTGGCGATGAATCGGTTATGTGCTCAGCCATTCCAAGTAGTGCTTCCAATTTACAAGTTACAAATGATGCTTTAGGAGCCTGCCTTTTCGAATCTACGGTCAGTCCAGTTATGTCTGGCTCAGCGGATGCCTGTGGAGGCGAGGTTGTTTTTACTTGGGAATTTACAGATCCCTGTGGGAATGAGATCAGCCACGTGCAAACTTATACGGTGGAACCAGCTCCAGAACCCGCATTTCTAAACCCACCTGATAATTTAACCGTCAGTTGCGATAATATACCAACAGACGCAACTGATTTATTATATACTAATAATGAAACTGATGATTGTTTAATTGAAGGCATCGTCAGCGCCACCACTGTTTCAGATCTAAACACATGTGGAGGAGAAATAACAAATACATGGACATTTACGGACGCCTGCGATAGAAGTATTGAGCATATGCAGACAATAATCGTAGAACCACCACCAGCTGCAGACTTTATAAATGTTCCTGCTGATATAACGGTATCATGTGAAAATGCGCCAACAGGTAACGGTCCAGATTTATTATACACTAATGACCAGGTAGGTGCATGCGCAATCACAGGTATTATTCCTGCGGTAATGAGTGGAGAATTTAATCTTTGCGGAGGCACAATAGTGTATACTTGGTCATTTACCGACGATTGTGATCGTTCGATTGAGGCACAGCAAACTATCACTATAGAACCTGCACCAGCTCCTGTTTTGTCTAATATGCCTGCTGATATAACGGTGTCCTGTGAAAATCTACCAACAAATCCACCTAGCTTAACGTATACCAATAATGGTCTTGGTCAATGTATGTTGGAGGGAATTATTGAACCTATAATTGATGGAACAGTAGACGGTTGTGGTGGGCAGATTGCATATACTTGGACTTTCGAAAATGATTGTCATAATATTACTCATACACAAACGGTGACGGTTGAACCAGCTCCTCCTGCTGCATTCATTTCTGCTCCAAGTGACCTAACTGTAGATTGCGAAAATATTCCTCCAGCCCCGCAATTAGCTTACTCAAATAACTTAACAGGACAATGTGCTATTACTGGTAATGTCGGACCAACAACTTCTGGATCAATAAATGGTTGCGGCGGAGTTATCATGTATACTTGGGTATTTACTGATAATTGTGGAAGAACCATTGATCATGTGCAAAATGTCATTGTAGATCCAGCAGCTCCTGCTGAATTTATTAATCCACCAGTTGATATCACTATTAACTGTGATGAAGTTGAACTTGATCCTCCATTTTTAAATTATTCGAATAATGCAAATGGAGATTGTTTAATTGAAGGCCAAGTTCAAGCATTGCAAACGGGTGTATATAATGCTTGCGGAGGTACGATTAGTTATACTTGGAATTTTTCCGATGATTGTGGAAGAGGTATCAATCACACGCAAAATATTACGATTAATCCTGCTCCTCCACCTGTTTTTTTGGATTTGCCAGAAGATATAATGATTGACTGTGGCTCTCCTTTTCCAAATCCTGTTGATTTGGAATATAGCAATGGAGGAAGCGAGGATTGCGAAATTGCAGGCATCGCTATTGCATCAACTGAAGTAAATGGAAATATTAGTGTATATACATGGACTTTTTCTAATCCATGCACCTTTGAAGAAATAATTCATCAACAAACATTAATAATCTCACAAGAACCAGACATTATTGCTGATCAATCCGCATTTGAGTTTTGCGAAGGTTTGCTTTTTGATTTAACGAGTATTGAAATTACCGATGTAAATAATACAAACCCGACCATCACTTTCCATGATGATACCCCTGCAGATTTATCCAATGAGTTGTCAAGTAATGAGATTAATTTATTAATTGATCGTACTATTTATATTCTTGCTAGTAATGACTTTGGTTGCGCTGATGAAATAGAAATTAATTTTACAGTTGAAGTGCCACCTTTTGTTGGCGAGGATGAGTTTCATTTTATTTGCTTTGAAGATTTACTTCCTGTCAGCTTATTCGAATACATAGATCCATTTGCAGATTTGGATGGTACTTGGATTGATGTAGATGGAAGTGGAGTAGATATAAGTGATCCTTTCTTCGTTGATTTTTCAAATAATGCTGGAAATACTTTTAATTTTGATTACCTAGTAGAAAGTTCAGGTATTTGTCCCAACGATACCATGAGATTGGAATTAACTTTGGTTCCTGAAATATTGGCACAAATTGAAAGTATAAGCTGCATGGATGATCCTTCACTTTACGAGGTATTAGTAATTCCTAATGGTAATGCAGTGGAAGCCACAAGGGGAGATGTTATTGATCAAGGGAATGGGATGTTTTTAGTTGCCAATATTCCAATTAGCGATCCAGTAACAATCAGCGTTGGAGATCAAGGTACTTTATGTTTCAAAGATTTTGAAATATCTCCTCCTAATTGTGATTGTCCTAGTGTTCTCCCACCAATCAATAATGGAGATCAAACGATTTGTCAAGGAGGTGTAATCACTCCTTTAACCGTTTCAGTAGATCCAAATCATACAGCAAATTGGTATCAGGTCAGCACTGGAGGAATTTCTATTCAAAGTGCATCTCTAACATTTACGCCAGATATAAATTTACCAGGTACCTATACTTATTACGTGGAGTCTGAAAGTCTAGATAATCCTGGCTGTGTTAGTTTGATAAGAACACCAGTTGTGCTCATTATTAATGCTAATCCATTAGTTGAGGACGCATTTTTAGAATTATGTGATGATGATCGAAATGGTTTTGAAGAATTTACATTAAATGAAGCTGAATCACAAATTTCAATCGATCCGTCTTTTTCCTATTCCTATCACCTTGCCTTGGAGGATGCAAATAATGGGACTAACCCAATTAGTTTGATTTACCAAAATATTTCTAACCCGCAACTTATATACGTTCGTGTGAGCAATCCACAGGGTTGTGCGACGGTGGCTGAACTTAGCTTGCAAATCAATGAGGTAATTGAAATTGATATTTACCTTGAACCTGAACTTTGTGATGGTCAAAACAATGGATTGATCAGGGTATTGACGAATGAGGATAGAACAGGTTGGGAATACAGTTTGGACAATGCAATTTGGCAAACAGATTCTGTTTTTAATAATCTAGTTCCTAGAGATTATATTTTATATATAAGGAACGAATCTTGTGCTTTCGAATCTTCATTCAGTTTGGGTGCTGGTCTTCTAATGACCTTAGATTCCTTTAGTATTGAATGTAATGATAATAGTTCTCAAACTGACCCTAATGATGATTTCTATGTGTTGACTTTTATAGTTAATGCAAATAGAAACGCAATTACAAATTATAGCATAAAAGATGGGTCAACAGATTTAGGAGATTTTAATTATGGAGTGCTCCAAACCCTAAACATTTCTGCAAATGGACAAAATTTAAGCTTGACTTTTGAAGATCAAATGACCGGATGCTTTTTCAATCAAGATATAGGTCCATTAAATCCTTGTTCTACAAATTGTGAAGTAGCGATAAGTGTTTTAGAGGTAATGTGTAACGGAGCTGGAACTCCGACGAATCCCAATGACGACTTTTATAATGTTACCATAGATGGCACAACGCTCAATGGCGATGCAACCTTCAATGTACTCATTGATGGACTGCTGAGTTATAATTATGAGTATGGAACAGGTGGCTCTTTTACTTTACCCGCTGACGGATCAAGTCCCATACTTTCGATAGTTGATAGTCAAGATGATCAATGTTTCGTAAGCCAATCAATCGGTCCGCTAAATCCATGTTCGGATCAATGTATTGTTAATGCAGAAGCTTTAAATATCATCTGTAATGATCAAAATTCTCCTGAAGATGCTGCCGATGATACCTATTCGTTTGAGTTAAATGTAAGTGGTTTAAACGGATCGAGTACTTGGCAAATTCAAGATTTGGCAATAACTGGAAACTTCGGGGAGGCTATGTCTTTTGGACCAAGATTAATTAGTGATGGAGATTTAAATCTGAGAATTGAAGATTTTGAAAATCCAGATTGTTACTTTGACTTACTTATTGAAGCACCTGCTCCATGCTCAGAAGCTTGTAGAATTGAACTCATTAATTTTACAGAATTGATTTGTAATAATAATGGAACAAACAATAATAATGAAGATGACTTTTTCAAATTAGACTTCAGAATTGATAAATTAGAAGGGGCGGCATCACCATTTAATGTGATAATTACAGGTCCCAATATGTTTGAACTAATTAGCACTGATTTAACTTATGGTATTCAAAATACTATTGATTCATTACCAGCTTTGGGAGAAGCATTAACTGTAGTTATCACTGACGAAAATAATCCCAATTGTCAAACCACTTTCATAATTGAACAGGCTTCCTGTTCCGAATGCAGTCAGGTGATTGAAGCAGGAATCGGTGGCACCATAACTTGTACTCAAAGAGAAATTAGGTTGACAGGTGGCGGACCAACAGGAGGAGATTATTTATGGACTGGGCCAAATAATTTTAATGTACCAGGTTTAACAGCTAGTGCAGAATTTCCTGGTGTATATTTTCTTAATGCATTATTTGATGATCAATGCGAAGCCATTGATTCTGTTCAGGTATTGTTAAGCGAAGATGTTCCTGTAGTGGATGCAGGTCCTGACCTTGCTTTGACTTGTGAAATTAACGATTTGATCTTAGGTTCAAGCCTAAGCAGTATTGGTCCAGATATTATCTATATATGGAGAGATGAAAATGGAAATATAATATCTGATCAAAATACCTTAAATGTGGATGCTGTTGGTATTTATTCGTTAGAGCTGATAGATACTTTAAGTCAGTGTAGTTCAGGAATTGATTTAGTGAACGTAATTGAAGACGCGGATGAACCGAGCGCAATTATTTATCTAAACCCAGGCAATCAATTAAACTGCGTAGTTGATAAGATAACCCTTAGCACAGATAATGAACCAGATGTAGTATATACTTGGACCTTTGGGGGAGAAACGATGGTTTCTAATTCAATTGATGTGGGTAATGGAGGAGAGGTTGTATTAGTAGCATTAGATACCATCACTGGTTGCGAAAATAGTAATTTAGAATTCATAGATGACTTAGAAATATATCCAATTATAAGAATTCAAAATGTGCCGGCGCTTACTTGTGTGAATAATCTAGCTAGAATCGATGCAAGTGGTTCGCAGGTTGGAGAAAATATAATCTACCAATGGTATAGCTCGAGAAATAATCCCATCGCAGGCGCAGTTTCAGGTTTGCTTGAAATTGATATGAGTGGCGTCTATTATCTAGAACTAATTGATACCACAAATGGATGTACCAACATTGATTCAGTAGTAGTGCTAGAAGATTTCGAAAATCCAATTATAAGTGCTGGGGATGATATCTTTTTAGAGTGTGAAGAAACGGAAACTTTATTAACTGCCACCATTGAAGGTAACGTTAACGATTTTGAGATAACTTGGACTTCAACGAATGGCAATATTGTAAACGGAATAAATACTTTAAATCCGTTAGTAGATGAATTAGGACGATATTACATCCAAATCTTCGATCCACTCTCAGGCTGTACTTCGGTAGATTCTGTATTGGTTGAGGGAAATCCTGATGGACCTCAATTGGCTTATTTGCAAATCGATTCAATCAGTTGTGAGAATGACAATAATGGAATGCTAAGCATTACCAATGTAGAGGGAGGAAGTCCTCCATTTACTTACACCTTGAATGGTAATATGGTGAACCAAGAAGGGCTATTTACAAATCTTGGACCTGGTATCTACCGAATCAATATCACCGATGATAATGGGTGTAGATTGGATACGTCAATACAACTAGAAGAAGGAGTTTCACTTGATATAAACTTGCAGCCCACCATTATTTTAGGTCGAGGTGATAGCGCCACTATTGAAGCAATGGTCAATTATCCTATTGATCGGATTATAAGTGTACAATGGTCACCAATCGATGGCCTCAGTTGTCCAACTTGTTTAGTGACAAGATTATTAGCGCTTAATCCTAGTCAATATACGGTTACTATTATCAATGACTTAGGCTGTGTTGCCTTTGCTAACTTTAGATTAATAATTGAAAGAGAGGTAAACGTTTTTGTTCCAAATGTCTTCTCGCCGAATGGAGATAATGTCAATGATTTAATCACGGTGTTTACAGATGAAACGGTAGTCAGAGTCAATAAAATGATGATCTTTGATCGATGGGGAGAAAAAGTGTACCATAACCAAGACTTTGCTCCAAATGATATTCAAGCAGGCTGGGATGGTACATTAAATGGGGAATTGCTCAATCCGGCGGTCTTCGTTTACGTGGTAGAAGTAGAATTTGACAATGGAGACATCGGCTCTTTCTCTGGAGACATAACTTTGATAAGATAAATGAATTGAAGTTTAAAGTTCTGAGTTCAATTTCACCAACTAAACCTTAAACTGTCACTGCCTGAAATAGGTTGCCCACATTTTATAACAAAAAAACGTAATAAAAATGGGAAAGTTCTGTAAATCATTCACACAAATGGTAAAAGAGAAACAATACTAAATTTTTTAATTCAGTTGTAGGTTGTATTACCTGTAGATTTCACCTGTTCGCTCTTCACTAAATCCTAAATTCCTAATTCCTAAACCCTAAATCCCAAACCCCTAAATCCTCCTCAATTTTACTTTTAAATTAAGATTTGTTAAATTGGTAAAAAATAAGTGATGGGAATATTTGATAAAATTAAGGAGGTTTTTATAGGTAAAGGTGCAAGTCTTAGGATTAGAGCACTTAATCAGATCAATGATGCAAAATTACCTATCAAAATAATTGTAGAATGTACTACCACCAATAAGGATATAGATGTAGATCAAGTTTATGTAAATATTAAGGCCATTGAAGAAATTAGATATTACAGAAATCATAAGCCTGGTCGGCAACCTAGAGTTCATGCGCATAGCAATACCTATGCCACCACTACATTTAAACAGGACATTCAAGTTACAGGTCCATTGCACATTCCTGCTAATGGAGTTTATGAATGGGAAGTTGAAATTAATTTGCCAACGAATGTAAACGGAACCTACAGAGGCACTAATGCAAACCATGAATGGTCCATTAGAGCAGGGCTTGATGTAAAGGGAATTGATCCAAAATCAAGTTGGGTTGTCATTGAGGTTAATAACCCATATTAGAGGATTAACAAATGATTGTATCCTATACTAGAAGTCATACCATTACCGACCTTCAAGAGATATTGATATTACAAGCTAAAAATCTGAAGACAAGCCTTGCGGAAGAAGAGATAAATACGCAAGGCTTTGTCACAGTAGTCCATGATTTAAGTTTACTCCAAGAAATGAATGAGGCAGAAAAACATGTCATTGCTAAATCCAAGTGATCGTGTTATCGGGTATTGCTTGGTAATGCTCAGAAGTTTCAAAGTTTGTATTCCAATATTACAAACTACCTTTGAGACCATTGATACTTTGTCTTTTAATGAAAAGAAATTAGTCAACTCCAATTATTTTTTAATGGGACAAGTTTGTATAAGTAAACCTTTTCGTGGTCAAGGAGCGTTTAATGGATTATATAAACATCTAAAAAAAGTAATGCAAGCTGAATTTAATTGTGTGATTACTGAAATTACTTTGGAGAATAAAAGATCAATGCGAGCACATGAAAAAGTTGGTTTTAAAATAATTAAAACGTATACTCATAATAATGCGGAATGGGCAATTGTACTTTGGGGTTGGAATTAATTAACTAACCATTACCATTGATTAGGGATCTATTAAGAAAATAGCTTATGGAAAAAAAACAAACTTCTATTTATCGTAATACTAATTTGTCTATGCTTTACTGCTTGTAACAAAGAAGGATCAAACAATTTGACTCTAGCTATTATTACAGGCTTAGACCTAAGATTTTGTCCATGTTGTGGGGGGTTTATCTTTAATTTTGATGGCAATGATCAACCTCATAAAGGCGATTTCAAAATAGCATTTGATCTATCTGAACCTTTTCAATCTATCACAGACTTTCCTTTGAATGTATTAACAGATTATGAACAAGTGGAAGCTTGCAACGTTATTGAAATAAAAACAATAGAACTTCAGTAGTGTCAAATTTATTCTTATTCTTCTAAGATATTATCCTAAAACTAAGTCAAATCTATATTTAAGTATATATTGCAGTATATGCCCGAAGAAAACGATGACTTGTTATATTATGAAGCTCATGGAACAGACCCAAGTAATGATTGGATATTGTTTATTCATGGAGCAGGGGGTAGCACCGTGACTTGGAAACGACAGGTAGAACCCTTTAAAGATTTATACAATTTATTGATTATTGATTTACCAGGGCATGGTAGAATGGCAGATAGGCCTAATCAAGAAAAGACCTATACTTTTGAATTAATAGCCACTAAACTATGGGCCTTGATAGAACATTTAAAAATCACCTCTATCCACTTAATGGGCGTATCGTTGGGGACCATTATTGCATTGCAAATGAGAGAAATGCATCCCTCTAGAGTGATTTCTGTTATTCTTCCGGGTGCTATTATTAAATTAAATAGAAAATTAAGAATTTTGGCCAACCTTAGTTTAGGGATGGCTAAGATAATTGGCTATCATGCTTTCTATAAGATGAGTGCACGAATTATGATGCCAAGAAGAAATCATAAAAAATCCAGAGATGTCTTCATTAGAGAGTCTCAGTTTCTAAGCATTGAAGAATTCAAAAAATGGACCTCGATGTACTATAATTTGGATAAAACTTTGAAGAATCTCTTCTTTAAAAAATCTACAATTCCTCAATTGATGGTAATGGGTGACCAAGATCACTTATTTCTCGAACCAGCAAGTCAATATGCTGCATTGCATGATAATACCCAAATAGAAATCATACAAAAATGTGGTCATGTGGTAAGTATAGAAAAAGCAAAACAGTTTAATATAATTTGCCTAAAATTTCTTTCTGATTTAGAAGCTTTTGTTTCCGAATAATCAAAACAAATTGTGAGTTTTGATGTTCTTTTAATAAAATAATTATGGCTATTTTAATCGTAGGAGGAAGCAAAGGTATTGGCGAGCAATTGCTCAAAAATGAATTTAGTAATAACTCAATTATTAATTTTAGTAGAAGTGCACCTGAAACTGCAGGACCGAATATAACCCACTATGAGATTGATGTTTTAGAAGATGAATTGCCTGACTTAGAGGGCTTGCAAAGCATTATTTATTGTCCGGGTTCCATTAATTTAAAACCTATTAGTTCTTTAAAAGAGGCTGATTTTAGGACTGACTTTGAAATAAATGTAATTGGAGCAGTTAGAATAATAAAAAAGTACGCCAAACAATTGAAGACAGCTGACAATTCATCAATCATTTTATTCAGCACAGTAGCAGTTGCTCAAGGCATGCCATTTCATTGCTCCGTTGCTGCATCTAAAGGAGCAATTGAAGGCTTGACGAAATCATTAGCTGCAGAATTTGCACCGCATATTAGAGTAAATGCAATTGCTCCAAGTATTACGGATACACCATTAGCAGCCGGTATCTTGCGCAATGCGCAAGCGAAAGAAAAGTTGGCCGACAAACATCCTTTGAAAAGAATTTTAAATGCATCAGATATTGCCGATATGGCTTCCTTTTTAATTGGAGAGAAAGCGAGCGCCATCACTGGCCAAATATTTAATATCGATGCTGGCTTATCGACCTTGAAAATATAATGGAAAGAGAAGAACAAGTTATCCAATTAAGACCAAGTATTATTTGTAACAAACGGGAGGAGCAATCTGCTTTGGAAGCATTTCAAAATGAAGTATTGAGGCCTATTTTGAAATTTCAAAATAATATCCTCCATCAATTATTTCAGCAACAATTGGTTAAGTTTAAAGCAAACTGGGCTGAAATGAATGCAGTCGAAAAAAAATCCTTTTTCGATAAGCAATTTAATGGAGATCCATTTCATAAACATATTTATATCGGAACCGTAATTGGTCTATTCACAATTAAAGAATTTAAGTTTTATACTAATCATCAAAAAGAGGTGCATAAGCGCATTATTAGTATGCTGAAAAAACGTCTAAATAGTAAGCAAATTTGAAATATAAAAATCCTTGTAATAATACTAAAAACCTAAATTTGCCTTCCAAATTACATTCCCTTTCTAATTTTTAATCGATATTTGGCAGATGAAAAATAACTTTACCATTCTTCTCCTGCTATTCGTAAGTTTAAATAGTTTTGGTCAACAAATAATCGATAGCGCATTTGCATTTCAGTCGGATTCTGCAAAGAAGTATTCCTTATATGTTCCATCCAATTATGATGAGAATGATGATAATGCTGCCATGCTCGCATTACATCCCTTGAATACAAATCGCTGGGATGCGGAGTCTTGGAGAGATACGCTTATACAATTCGCGGAATCTAATGATATTATCCTAATTTGCCCTGATGGAGGGATTGATGGAAGAGTGGATGATCCAATTGATACCGCTTTCACCACCGTATTACTGGATTCTGTCCAACAATGGTATCATATTGATGATAATGAAATTTTCGTTATGGGGTTTTCATGGGGAGGAAAAACGGCCTACACCTATGGCTTGAGAAGAAAAGATAAATTTAGAGGATTTTTAATTATAGGCCCGGCCATCACTTTTTCTGAAGTAAGTGGGATTATTGATAATGCTTTTAAAGAAGCGTTCTTTTTAATCCATGGATCAAACGATAGTCCAGCAATTCGATATACTCCATTTGTTGATACTTTAAGTAATTTGAATACTTGCCTTGAAACAAGATTTCTGGATGGAGTTGGTCATACCATAGATTTTCCAAACAGAAATCAAATACTTACCGATGGTTTAAATTATTTGAAGAGTGAAAACTGTGGCTTATCATCAACTCGGAACCTGCCAACCTCTGCTATAAACATTTATCCAAATCCATCAAACGGAAGAATAATTTTGGATGATGTAAATCTCAGAGATTTTTCAATTAGCCTAACAGATGTTAACGGGAAAAAAATTGATTTTGTTATTAACAATAACACCCTTCAGGTAAAACACAAATTTGCCGGTTTTGCTTATCTGGAATTACGAAATACCAGCGAACGTAAATTTGCGAAGATTTTAATTCAGTAGTAAACTTGCACATGGCATTTGCGATTATTCAATCAATGCTGTGTACAATGCCGTGTACAATACAAAGTAGACTGCCAAGTTGTTACCTTTTAAGCTTTTGCTTTGCGGGGTATCAGAAAGTGGCAACTTTGATCGGAATTCTAAATGACCAAACTAAATTGGATCTAAGCAGTCTTCGTGCGCAGGCTCCACCTTTTATACTTGCAAGTCTCTTCTTATAGGTAAGGCTTTGTCTTGCAGAAGGACAAAGTTGATTGATATCAATAAAGACCACTTTAAGAGGAGCAAAGCGGCTCACCACCAAATAACCAGTTTAGCTTTTCTTATCTATCAAAGTCATATTTTTTTCTAAACCCATAAACATAAACCCATAAACCCATAAACCTTACACATACATATCCTCAATATCCAAATCTGAAAGTTCAACCAATAATTTCGCAAACTTTTCACAAAGGTCTGTAAAAAATTTTTCACCTTTTGCAGCTGTAGACCTGCTTGGATCTCCACAACCAGTATCTTCTGTTATCTGAGACCAACGTCTTTCCGCCCAAAGCCATGGTTCTCTAAATGCTTTTATTTTATGTCGCTTTGTTGCCCCATCTCCTGCCTCACTTAAAGGAAGGACAAGGTTTGGCTCGATATACATCATTAGACTTGTTTCTATTTCATCTGCATGATCTCCATCAAGTTCAGCATATTGGTTTCGGTCCATTGCTTTAAACCAATTGGATTCACATATAAACATTTTCGGGAATTCAAGTCCCAATTCTCTGATCATTGGTTTAAAACTATTCCCACCATGACTATTAAAAACTAACAATTTATAAATCCCTTGTCGATTAAGAACAGTAATGATATCTCGTAAGATGATCATTTGAGTAGACGGATTAAGATTAATATCTAACAAGATATCATGTTGACCAGAATTTACTCCAAAAGGTATAGTTGGCAAAACCATGCATTTTGCTCCAGCTTCATAAGCTATTCTAGCAGATTCCGCTGTAATGTGATTGGCTTCATAAATATCAGTACCATAAGGCAAATGATAATTATGCGCTTCAGTTGCCGACCATGGTAAAATAGCTAATTCGATGTTAGCGTCTTTAATATTTTTCCAATTAGTTTCTGCAAGTATATATGATCTCATTGTATAAATTGTTATTTTATTTTTTTCAAAACTTAGTAGTTCGGAGACTTTTGGTTCTACAATCAAGGACCCAGATGTAGTTTGGTCTGTATTAAATTTACATATAATTTTGAACATTTTGCTTTTTAATAATCTCATTTTTCCATTGCCTTTAAACTTCAATTTTTAATAAGGACTTTAAGTCTAAGACGCTTTTGAGATCTTTTTTTGCTCGCCTTCAGCGAGCAGAGAGGGGGCTAATCCTTGATTGCTGTTATTATGTCGCCGCTCTGGTGATTAGCATACAAATCAAAAGCCCTAAGCCCTAAGTCTTGAGTCTGTCTTCTTACGTCTGTTGTCTTTTTTATTCACAACAATGCTTAAACTTCTTCCCACTATTACAAAGACATGGATTATTCCGTCCAATATCCAATCGTTTTTTTTCAAAGCTTCTTTTATCCAAATCCTGATCAAAAATATCCTCTAACAAATGGTATAATTTAGGATGTTTTTGGGCTAATAACTTAGGCCTTTTAAAAAAGTATTCGCTTACTACGGCGAAAAATTCTGCTTTGTTCGTTCCTCCATATGGATTTATATCAGATCGACTTTCATATATATCATCGATTTTTTGATTCATCAAATCAATCCAAGGAATAGCATAAGGGCGCTCCAAAAGTAATGCAGGTAAACCATCTATATTCCCATCTGATTTATCAATCAAATGTACAAATTCATGAATAGCTGTGTTTCGTTTATCTGAAACATTTTTGAATCCATGATGTAGGGCAGGTTTTGAAAGAATCATTTTTCCCTCCATATATCCGTTGCCTACCATTCCTAAAATGTTGCGATTTTCACCTTTAGTTTGAAATTCTGTATTAAATCGATTAGGGTAGAGTAGCACTTCTGAAAGATTTTTATATCGCCACTCAGGAAAGGCGAAAATTGGAATAACGCCGCTAGATGCAACTAATAACTTATCAGTTATATCTATCTGGGTTCCAATACCATTTATTTTATGATTCAATAAAAACTCATGAACTTTGAATTCGAATAATGACTTTTGCTCATTGTCCAATGTTTTATAGTAGCCGACTTCTTTTGCTAAAATTTTCCTCCACTTGTTCGGGAATTTCACCTCAGGTTTTTGCCAAGATCTCCAAGTTGTTTTATAAATAAAATAAAACGCTGAGAGTAAAATTGCTATCGATATATAACCTACCATTGGTATGGTAAGGTAAAGTAAATAAAAATGCCGAGCAATTTGCTCGGCATGTTAATATTATTTTTTGAAGAATATTTTACTTCCGTATTTGCCTCTATGATCAGATATCTTTAACAAATAATTCCCAAATTGTAAAGAATGAATAGGAACTTCCACCTTGACGTTAAAACTAGAGAAGAATAACTTAACTTGCAAATCAACTATTTCCAAAAAATTGATGGCTTCTTTTGAAACCACATTTAAATAAGCACTTGCTGGATTAGGTATAATTTTAAAATCAAATTTTATAAGGTTTTTATTAGAAGAGGTTCTGGTATTCTCATAATAATTGAATCCATCTTCGTCAAAAGTAAATATCAAATCTGAATCTCCATCTCCATCTAAATCTGCAGCAGTTACCGTCAAATAAATCTCCCCGCTAAGTCAAAATCGAAGGGGTTTTTCTCACGATTTGCAAACGCTATATTGGAACCGTCTCCAACATTTTCATGGTAAAAAAAATCTCCAATATATTCCTCGTTAACTTCATATTCTTGAGTCATAATCAAATCTAAATCACCATCTAAATCCAAATCCACAAAGTCTTACTTAAAAATATCGAAAATTTTCATAAAGTGCCATTCTACTTCTTTAATTCACTTTCTAATTCCCATTTTATCTTAGGAGACTTATAAAAATCAACACCCATGTTCTCCAGACGTTGTCCATGAATAGCTAAGCGTTTAGCGTAATCTGCCCATGATCGATCTTCTTTTTTTGTCCAACCTATTTCAGCATATCCACAAACTCTTGGGAAAGCTAGATATTCAATATCATCCATGTTTTCAATAGTTTCTGCCCACAGCGGCGTTTCAATGCCCAATATATTTTGTCGGCCAATACCTTCGATATAGGTAGCAGGATCCCAATTATAAGCTTCATCGACTTCAATGTAGGCTGCCCAATTTAGACCCAATCTAGTGGTGGAATCATATTTCATGTCAATGTATGCTTTCTTTGCAGGTGACATCACTAATTTTACATTTTGAACCATTGCCTTTTGGGCATTTTCCTTTTTTGCCCAATGTTGAGCAACCGTTTGAGGATTTAACTTTCCTGCTACGATATCATCCCATCCCATCATCGCCTTTCCATGGCTTTCAACAATGTCTTGTACTTTATTAATAAAATATATGTAATCGTTTTCTTGCGTTGCATCTGATTCATCTCCACCAATATGAATATAGGGGCCAGGAGTAATAGCGGCCAATTCTTTGATAACCTCATCCAGAAATTTATAAGTTATATCTTTTCTTACGCAAAGTGTACTAAAACCTACATTGGTTCCTGTATATAATTCTCGAGCCTTTCCATCACAATTTAATTCAGCATAAGAAGCTAAGGCCGCGTTGGTATGACCAGGCATATCAATTTCTGGTATGATAGTAATGTACTGCTTAGCTGCATAATTGACTAATGCTGTATATTGATCTTGGGTTAAGAAACCGCCAGGTCCTCCACCTACTTCTGTGCTACCACCAATCTCAGTCAGTTTAGGCCATGACTTTATTTCAATTCGCCAACCTTGATCATCGGCTATGTGAATGTGGAAAATGTTCATTTTATAATATGCTAACAAATCCACATATCTTTTTAAATCTTCCAAACCAAAAAAATGCCTCGCAATGTCTAACATAGACCCTCGATATTCGAGACTAGGTTGATCTTCAATTTGTCCACTCGGTATTAACCAATCCCCCGTTTGCTTTTCTGGTTTTTCAATATTAGAAGGTAATAATTGTCGAATAGTTTGAAGCCCTCTGAAAATACCTTGTGGTGCCGCGGCGGTAAGATTAATGCTTCGCTCTTGAATGTCTAACTTATATCCCTCAATACCATAGTCTCCTTCCGAGGCCAATTGTAAATTGATATTGTTTTTAGCTTTTGAAAAGGGGGAAACTTTTAATGTAAAACCAGTGGCTGGATTTAATTTATTTTGTAAATATAAGGCTAAGTCCTCCATCTCTTGATTATCTTTCGGAAAGGTAATTCCAGTGTTTTCAGATATCCTGAAACTGCTACCAGTTGCCTTCATAGATACAGGTTTTGGAATTAAAACCGCTTCGTTTAAATCCATTGGAACAGCGGGTACTTCTTCTTCACAGGAAGTAAATAGGATTAAACTTAGTGATAAAAGAAGGCAGAAATTAACAATTCTTTGCATTATATATTGTTTATATGCGTATTTTACTGATATAAGATTACTCAATATAATAAAGAAATTTAAATCAAAAGACAGTTGACACATTGCAGGTCATTAATCTTCTTTATTCTGAAAACTTATGCTTAGTTTAATGTGCTAAAATCAAAAATTATTATATGAAAAATTTAATACTCTTCTTTGCTTGTTTGATCCTTAGTTTTGGATTATTTGCTCAAGGAAGTAAAGGGAAAGAAGATGCTAAAGGCGATGACAAGAAAGAAAAGAAGGAAAAAAAGTATGAAGACATAATTACGGAAGATGCAGTTACCGATGAGGGTCTTTTTAAAGTACATAAAGTAGAATCAGATTTTTATTTTGAGATACCGACAGACATGCTAGATCGAGACTTATTAGTGGTAAGTAGAATTGCAGGTTTTGTGAAAGGATTAAATTTTGGTGGTGCCGGTGTCAAGTCTAAACCCCAACAAGTAGTGAAATGGCAGCAAAAAGATGAAAATATTCTATTGAGATCGGTTTCTTTTAATAGCGTGGCAAGTGAGAATGATCCAATTTATAAATCCGTAGTGAATAATAATTTTGAACCTATTATTATGATGTTCTCTATTGAAACTTATTCAAAAGATAGTTCATCAGTAGTGATTAAAGTAAATGATTTATTTACTAAAGATATTGCAATGATATCAGCTATATCTCCTAATCAAAAGAAGAACTTTGGTATTAAATCATTGGATTCTAAAAGGAGTTTTATCTCTGGAATTAAAAGTTTTCCTAAGAATATTGAAGTTAGACATGTCCTGACTTATGCTGGTGGAGATAAATTACCTGATAATAGAGTTACTGGAACAATGTCAGTAGAAATGAATCAATCCTTTATCTTACTACCAGAGGAAAAATGGGCGCCTAGAAGATACGACGATAGAGTAGGGTATTTTAGCATGCGTCAGACTGACTATAGTTTGGACGAGCAGAAAGCCAAAACTAGAAGATATATTACTCGTTGGAAATTAGAACCAAAGGATATGGAAGCCTACAAGCGAGGAGAATTAGTGGAGCCTGTAGAACCTATTGTATATTATATTGATCCAGCCACTCCAAAAAAATGGGTTCCATGGTTAAAAAAAGGAGTAGAAGATTGGCAAGTAGCTTTTGAAGCTGCGGGTTTTAAAAATGCCATTTTTGCTAAAGATTCTCCAACAAAAGAAGAAGATCCAGATTGGTCACCTGAAGATGTACGTAATTCAGTGATCAGATATGTCTCCACTGATATTCAAAATGCAATGGGACCCCATGTACATGATCCTAGAACCGGTCAAATTCTAGAGTCGGATATCATCTGGTATCATAACGTTATGAATCTACTTAGAAATTGGTTTTTTATTCAAACCTCAGCGATTAATCCAGATGCTAGAAAGGTTAAATTCGATGATAATGTAATGGGCCGATTAATCCAATTCGTTTCTGCACATGAAGTTGGGCATACTTTAGGATTACCGCATAACATGGGTGCTAGTGTGGCTTATCCTGTTGATAGCCTGCGCTCTGCCACTTTTACAGCAAAGATGGGAACTGCTCCTTCCATCATGGATTATGCAAGATTTAATTATGTCGCTCAACCTGAAGACAAAGGAGTTGCATTGATGCCAAATATTGGTCCCTATGACAAATGGGCTATTAAATTTGGCTATTCTTTATTTCCTGATAAAACTGAAGAGGAAGAATTGGCAATCCTTAATCAATGGATTAAAGAAAGAGACGATGATCCTAATTACAGATATGGTAGGCAAAGAGGATTACCGCTAGATCCAACTTCACAAACAGAAGACTTGGGTGATGATTCTATGATTGCGAGTGAATATGGTATAAAAAATCTGAAGAGAATTGTTCCAAAATTAATTGAATGGACCGCGAAAGATGGTGAGTCTTTTCAGGATCTTAATGAATTATACGGACAAGTTGCTAATCAATATAGAAGATATGTTGGCCATGTTATAGCTAACGTTGGTGGAGTTATTGAAGTTTCAAAAACCTTTGATCAAGATGAAGTTACCTATAAGCATCAAAGTATGGAGAAACAAAAACGAGCGGTTCGTTTTTTAGATAGACACTTGTTTAATACTCCGGCATGGTTGATCGATGAAAGTATTCTAGCCAGAATTGAGCCAAATGGAAATTTAAATCGAATTAGAGGTTTACAACAACGAAGCTTAAGTATTTTATTTAATACAGGAAGACTTAATCGAATGATAGAAAACGAAGCTTTGAATGGTCAAGTTTACAGCATAACCGATTTGTTTAGCGATACACGAAAAAGTATTTTTTCAGAAATCAAATCAGGGGCTGATATTGATGCTTATAGAAGAAATTTACAACGAGTTTACGTCAACCAAATGTCTGATTTGCTAATGGACAATAGCACTAACGGCTCCATGTCCGACATTCACGCTTTAGCGAGAGGAACGCTTGCTTCATTAGAAAAACAACTTTCTAAAAAGAAGTTCGGAGACTCCATGAAAGAAATGCATTTAATGGATATAAAATCTCGAGTATCTGATATTTTAGAAGGTAAAGTGAAAAAAGCATCAAATTCTCGTCAGGCATTTTCAGAAAGATTTGAACAATTCTGCACTCATAATCATGAATAATGTATTTAATTAAACGTTTACTATTTGGATGCATTGTTATTATTCTATGCTGGTCGTGTGGACCGCAAGTGCACAATGTAACCGTGCAAAATCCTACTGACAAGTCGATTACTTTTAAGGTAGGAGATGCAGAACCAATTATTGTTGGACCTAGTCAGATCAAACAAGTAAAAGTGAATTTTGGTAAACAATTGATGCAGGTAGAAGGTGGAGACGAAGAAGAGATTAATTTAAAACCTGGAAAAAAATACCTATTGAATCCTACTAAGTCTTCATACATTTATGAGGAGGTAGTATTCACCGATAGTAGATCTGCAGCTTTCGCAAGACATATGGGAGGTACGAGGATAAAAATGGATACCATATCCATCATGGGTCTACCAATTCCCGGACATTATAAACAAGTTAACGATTATGTGATTAAGGATTTTGATTATGGTCCTAGAGATAGAATACCTAAACAAATTAAAATTTCATCTAACCAAGCCGTAAAGGTCAGGGTTCGTACGGAAGAGGCATTCGTTCAAGAAATAATGGGAATACTGAAAGAAATGGACTTAAAAGAAGCAGTAGAGGAGTAATTTTTTTAAGAGCTAAAGTATGGTTTAAAAACAAATAAGTCAGGGCATTGCCTTGACTTATTTGTTAAACTCATATTATTTAAACTATGAATGACTAATTTGGCATAACGACGGTATCAATCACGTGAATGACGCCATTAGAAGCAGCTACATCTGTAGCAACTATGGTGGCATGTCCTCCTTTCTCATCCGTAAGTATTACACTTTCGTTTTTAATAGAAGCATAAAGCTTACCTCCGCTTACAGTCTCTATTTTAAATTTTCCACCTTCAGAACCTTTAATAGCTTCCATCACCGCTGCTGCTTTAAACTCACCTGCTACTACGTGGTAGGTTAAAATTTTGGATAAGGTAGCTTTGTTTTTTGGTTGCAATAAAGTTTCCACTGTACCAGCAGGTAATTTTGCGAATGCATCATTAACAGGAGCAAAGACGGTAAATGGTCCTTCACTTTTTAAGGTTTCTACTAAACCAGCTGCTTTTAAAGCTGCCACTAATGTGCTGAAGTCCTCGTTTGCTGATGCAATATCAACAATATCATTCTCCATGTAGGACACATTTACTGCTTTGACTCTTGATTGGCCATTGCTGCACTGAGCTGATAAATTAGAAATTGAAAATAAAAGGAATGCGAAAACTAATAATCTAAACTTCATGATTGTTTTTTTTAATTTAAAATTCTTATTAACAATCTATATACGCAGCAAAAAGGATTTTGGATTTCCTGTGAACCATTTTTTATAATTTTTATTCTTTAAGTGTGTCGGCAGAAGAACAAAATATCATCCTCCTAATGAAAAAAAGAGATAAAGAATTTATCTCATTACTTTTAAATCGCTATGGAGACAGTCTGTATGGTATTGTTTTACGGATGATGAAAGATGAGTCTTTGGCTAAAGACGTAATGCAAGATAGTTTTGTGAAAATTTGGAAAAAGGGGGATACCTATGATCCTAGAAAAGCAAAACTATTTACTTGGCTTCTAAGAATATGTAGGAATACCGCTTTAGATAAAATAAGATCTTTGAAAAGTAGAGGAGCCCATGAAATCCAAACTGGAGATTCGTACGTATATGATAGTAGAAGTACAAGCTATAAACCCGAATTGATGGACTTAAAACACCATTTATCGACACTGGAATTAAAATATGTGGAGGTGATTGAAGCATTATTTTATAAAGGAATGACTCAAAAAGAAGCCAGTGAATCTTTAAATCTACCCATTGGAACGGTAAAAACTAGATTGAAAATTGGATTGAGAGAATTAAGAATAGTTTTTTCAGAAACACAATTGATCATCTACTTATTTTTAACTTTATTATAGATGAAGGAAGCGCTTAGGAAATTTTTAGAATCGAATTTATTGGAGGACTATCTCTTAGGGTCATTGTCTGAAGAGGACATTGCCAAGGTAGAATCTTTTATCGACAAATATCCTGAGGTAAAACAGAAGTTTGATTTTATCCAAGAAGATATTGAAAAATTAGCGCATAAAACGGCCTTAACAGTTCCTTTAGATGTGAAAGAAAGTATTTTGAATGTAACGGGAAAATTGGAGTCTGGTGATTCAAAAGTAAAATTAAAGGAGAAAGGTAATGAAGTAAAGGTGGTGCCCAAGACTCCGTGGTGGGCGTTTGCTGCAAGTATAGCAGCATTAGCATTTGCTTTTACCACGTTTTATTTCTGGAATAAAAGCAGCCAATTAAAAAATCAATTGGCTCAAACTAAAACAGAATTATTCAAAGTTAAAAACCTTACAAAAGATGAACAAGCTCAACGTGCTATTTTAGCGTCGCAAATTAATATTATAAATGATGCAAGCACAGATCGTTTTCTTTTGAAAGGAAATGAAAAAGCTAGTGAATTTACAACGATAGCCTATTGGAATAAATCTAATCAATCCGCTTATTTAAAAATAGATAATCTACCTCCATTAAATAATAAGCAATGCTTTCAAATGTGGGCAGACGTAGATGGAAAGATGGTTTCTTTAGGCGTTCTAGAAAATTCAAAAGGTGGATTAGTAACATTACCATTCAAGTCCAACGCAACTAGCTTGAACGTAACGATTGAGCAAAAAGGAGGAAGTGATCATCCAGATGTGTCTCAACTAGTTTCAAGCATTGCCTTATAATTCAAAACCGCTCTACCTTGGTCAAGTCTAAGTTTCCATTCACAATGGACTCCAATTCTTCCGCTAATACCTTACATTGTTCTGAAGTAGCATTCCAAAGTTCTATCCGCTCATCATCCTTCAAAAAATACGTTTCGAAATCAACTCTTTCGGTAATTTTTTTCATGGGTAAACTTTGCACGAACGACTTAGATGGGTAGAGGAGGAGCATATGCTCTAAATTCTTTTTTCTTGTTTTTCTAAATGGAACAAATTTATCAAGCCAGCCAGCCAGTATTCGATTTTCGAAATGTGGATATAAAATTAGACCATCATCCATTTTATAAGGCAAATCCAAATGATAATCTGTAACGCCTCCATCCCAATGGATGCCTGGAGCGCTTTTAATATTTTGGACGGGTTCAATTACCCCGGGAATGGCTCCTGATGCTAACATGGCATTGGGTAAATCTTCTTTGCTGACTTTTATCTCCTTAGTGTTTAATAAATCATCTTCGATATCTACAATGCCATGATTGGTATTTGAGAAAATACATCTTTCGAAATAGCGATTTAAATTTTTTCTACTTAACGTATTAGCTAAAACAATCTCATAATACTTGCGCTTGATTTTATCTTTTGGATATCCAAATTTGGACCGACTGGTAATGACATGTAATCTCTTATTTTTGTTATTTAAAATTTCATCAACCCCATTTTTTCCTAAAGTTTCTTTTACAATATGATTGCAAACTTTTTGGACGTCTTCTGCAGTTGGCATACGGTCATAACGTTGATTTACATAAGAATGATAAAAATGTTCTAATGCCTTTATGGGATCATTTTGGCAGGCACATGCCATCCGCCAAGCTCCAGCCGAAGCACCAATTAAATCTAAAGGTTCCTTTTTATTTTTTAAAAATTCCCCAAAAATATACCGATCTAATTCATAAAGAATTAACCATTTCGGTCCACCAGCAGCTCCAGGAATTACTTTAATATCTTCTTTCCGTAAACCTCTTTCTTGTAGGATTTTAAATGCCTTTGGGCCAGCTTTTAATTTTAAGTTCTCCATAGTCTACATTCCTTTTTCAGAAGGCATCGTTTTTTATTTAATATAATTTAAGTCCTATCCATTTACATTTCTTTTCCCTTTTTCTTTTCCCTTACTCTTACTCTTGCCCTTGCCCTTGCGCTTGCATTTGCTTTTGCCTTCGCCTTTATTTCAATCTCTTAATTTTTTTTATTCATTGCCAATATCGCTTGTTCAATCCCTCTTGGTGTAAGTGGAAACATTGAAAATATCTGACTCAAATATATCGTGGTTTCCGTATAACCCCAAGTTTGAATACTATCTGGATTTAACCAAGCTGTTTTTGGAAATTTCTCTTTAATGCTGAGCCAATTATTGATACTTAATCTTGTCAATTCGTAGGGAGCCATCGCTGCGTCTCCAATGATGAATACATTGTAATTTTTATCATGAGCTAGGAAGCGATCTATTGGAATGGCTTGCCTTCTTTGAACATCTGAATAGACTCGATCATAGATAGTATTGTGGAAATAATAAACCTCCATGTCATGAGCAAATCTAGTTTTCATTTTCTTGAATAATTCCATTACAGGTTTAATGTGAGGATCCATAGAATAACCTCCATTGTCAATCAGTAAAATGATTTGCATTTTTTCAAAAATGACATCTTTCATTTCCGGCAAAAAAAGCCCACCTCTTTTTAATCCTTTTTTAATGGTAGACTCGACATCCAATTTTTGTTGAGCACTTTCTTCAATGACTCCTTTTAATGCAGCTAGAGCGGCGTCCATATTGTCATCTCTTATTTTTGCGTCCATGTCTATAGGGAAAAATCGAGCATCATCAATTACTTTTCGAGCCATCTTTCCACCTCCAGCTCCACCTACGCGAACGCCACCTTTAGCAGCACCACCATGTCCATAGGGGGAGATTCCATTTCGACCAATCCAATGACTTCCTCCTGAATGTTCATCCATCTGTTGGCGGGCTATCTCTTCCATTCTTTTTAGGATGTCCTCTAAATTTACTCCTCTATAGTCAGCTGCCATTCTTAGAATACGTTCATCTTGATCTGAGCCATTTCCGGGCTTATCTTTTAAATAAGGATCATCATCTTCAAAGATTTTTTTACCATCTACAATTTGTTGAATATTATAAGAGGTCAAATGAACTTCATCTAAAAACCTATTAATTAAATCATCCTTAGACCATTGTTCATGTGCTCTATCTTCAAAAAGAAATTTTTCCTTCCATTTTTGAAATGTTACCGATCTTTCTATAGCTTCATCCAATCGTTCACCATCCCCAATTTGAATACTTAGGAAATAGTCGTAATAAGCTTTGCTAAATGGCCCTAGTTTATTAGGTTCTTTTACTATAATATTTTTAAGAACCAAGAAGATATCGCCTAAAGTATTTACCAAACCTTTTTCCATTGATTTTCGCAATAACAAAAGTGTCCGTACATCCGCGGACAATCCATAAGTCTTAAACTTTGCTGGTAGGCTTTCAAACATTTAGTTGAAATTTGATCTTCTTCCAAAATCTGATGAAGAAGTATTAAATAATTTCTGTTGTACTTTTTCTAAATCAGATTGCGTTTTAATTAAAGCTCCAATCCCTTCTAATTTATTAATTTTTTCCAATGCCTCTTTCTTAGCGTGTTGTTTAATGTATTTAAACCAGTTTAATAATTCTCTGGTCGATGGAGCTCGTTCAAGACCCAATCTACGCAGATGATAAAAAATATCAATTGCAACTTTTACAATTTCTTCATCTGCTTTTGGATAATGTTTATTAACAATTTCTGCCATAATAGCTGGTTCCGGAAATTTAATGTAATGATAGATACATCTTCCTTTAAATGCAGTGGGTAATTCTTGTTCTCGATTACTAGTAATCACAATTGCTGGCATGTCTTCTTCAGTTGTTTGGATAACCTGACCAGACTCTGGCATTACAAACTTTCTATGGCTTAAGGCATATAGCAAATCATTTGGGAACTCTCTTGGCGCCTTGTCAATTTCATCAATCAAAAGAACAGAATTGGGGGTGCTGTAAGCCATTGCAGCTGGCCCTTTCAAAATATAATCAGATAATTGATCCGTGTTTCTTCCAGAGGTGCTAAGTTTAGTTTCTAGACCCTTTTCTTCTCTTTGGGCGTTCAGAACTTCTATCTGGGAATCCCTCAAATATTTTACGTGATCAAAGCGTGCCACAAATTGTTCTACATTACTTTTTGATCCTACTGGGTAGACGAATAAATCTAAATTTAGTGTTGCTGCATATTGTAAGGGAAGTTCAGTCTTACCAGTACCGGGCTCTCCTTCAATCAATAATGGCATTCCAAGCGTTCGAGCCATGTGGAAGGCTTGCGCCAATTCTTGGTCACATAAATATTGATCGGAACCCGTCCAGAATGATGTTTCTGCCATAGCTATTTATTTTTAACGCAAGATAAGGATAATGCAATGTATAATCTGATATTTAAAAATAAAAAGATGGGTGGTGGCCCTCCGAGGGTGGTGGCCCTCCGAGGGTGGTGGCCCTCCGAGGGTGGTGGCCCCTCCGAGGGTGGTGGCCCTCCGAGGGTGGTGACCCTCCGAGGGTGGTGGCCCTCCGAGGGTGGTGACCCTCCGAGGGTGGTGACCCTCCGAGGGTGGTGACCCTCCGAGGGTGGTGACCCTCCGAGGGTGGTGACCCTCCGAGGGTGGGACCCTCGGGAATTGCCCGATCATCGGTAACTATAATGAAAGGCATTGACCATTGACAAAAAAATCAAATGTAATCTCACCTGAAGGAGATATTTAGTACTTTTAGAATCTAAAAATTTACTATTGCCAAAAAGTACCATTCAAGCATACATTAATTACTATACTGCCTGCTATCGAGCAGACAATAGGGTATATGGCATTCATAATGTACTTAAAAATAATCTAGAACTTTATGAGTTTATCCCAGAGCCTGATCTACTCGAAGGTAAATTAGAACGCTACCCAATAAAAAGTAAGATTGGGCAGAAATGGAATAAGCAGCTCTTGCTTTACGCAAAAGATAAACAGCTAGTTGGTAGTTTTTTTACTTTGCAAATTGACTCAAAAGATCGATTCCCCATTTTTCTCTTTCCTTGTAAATTGGTTACAATAAAACAAGACTTTTATTTAAAAGCATCTTTTGAGAAAGCATATTTGAATCCCTTTTTTATCAGATATTTGAAGACTATCTCAAACGAAGAAGAGGTAGATCATATTCAATATAAATTGTCAAATATTGCAAATTTTAGCGCAGATAAAATATTTGATATACAGGTGCTTTTGCAGAAATATCTTCCTGATCTTGATGATAAGTATATTTATAATTATCCAAAACTATTTCTAAAAACAGATTTTACTCGTCTAAGTAAGAAAGCAATCCTCCCTCATTTCTCAGTAGGCTTAATCCGAAGATCATTGGATGTACGTGCTATCTTGAATGAATTTGACGTACTTGAGAAAGCGCAAGACTATTCAGCACCCTTAAAAGCTTTAATTGGTGAATCACGAAGCAGAAATAAGAAAGCTCAACTCCCTTTGTTTTCGGCCTTTACACTAAGCCAAAGTCAAGCTGAAGTATGTCGGTCTTGTATGCAATTTGCATTATCAACAATGGCTGGTCCACCAGGAACAGGGAAGTCATTTACCATTGCAGCAATTGCACTCAATGCGGCTATCCAAGGCAAGTCTGTATTGATTAGTAGCAAAACTAATGCAGCGGTGGATGTGATAGCAGAGAAATTAAAAAAAGACTTTTCCGTAGATCCAATTTTTATGCGAGGAGGAATCCGCGAAAATAAACGAATTTTAAAATCCAAACTGAATGTATTCAAAAGAGTATTAAAAAGGAGTAGTAATGAAAATTCAAATGATAAGTATATTTTAAAGGAGATAAAAAATCAAAGAGCGCTTTTAAAAAGCAATGAAAATCAATTATTTAAACAACTGAATGCAGAGCAATCTCTTTCCAATCACTTAGTTTATGGAAGCAAGCATTTTATTCAAGATTGGTGGTCCAGATGGAAGTTAAGCAAAATTCCAAATCGCAAAACAAGCATAGAATTAATTAAATCGAATAAGGAAATTTACAAAAGATTAAGGTTTCTTGAAAAGCAATTTATTCAGGCCAGATTGTTCGAAAATTTGCGAAAAGATAAAAGGAAAAATGGAGAGAAAATTCGAAATTTTACGGATTCTATATCTGCCCGAACTAATGAACGACAACAACAATTACATCAGCAAATTAATTTTGATCATTTATTATCCATTTTACCAATTTGGTTAATTGCATTACCAGAAATAGGTCAAGTCTTTCCCATGCAAAAAGAACAATTTGACTTACTAATTTTAGATGAGGCCAGTCAAATTGATTTAGCAAGTGCACTGCCGGCTTTGCAAAGAGCCAAACATGCAATTGTTATTGGTGATAAAATGCAATTAAAACATGTCTCTTTTCTCTCGCATCAAAAAGAATCGAGTTTGCAAAAATTACATTTGTCAAATCACACTATAGATAAACCGTTAAATTATAGAGCCTCAAGTTTACTGGATTTAGTAAATAGAAAAGTGAATAATGATCAAGCGTCTTTTTATCTAGATGAGCATTTTCGATCTCATCCAAGCATTATTAATTTTAGTAATCATGAATATTATGGAGGACACCTAAAATTAATGAAGAAGAATAAAAAGGAAGCCTCCTACGGAATTCATTTTGAAAAGTTAAATGGAAAGCGAACCAAGGATGGTATAAATCATAAGGAGGCAGTTTTCATTGTTAATAAAGTCAAATCAATTATTCGATCTCATAAAGGAAGAAGTATAGGAGTAATTTCCCCTTTCAGAAAGCAAGTAGACTATATTAGAAAATTAATGGAGCAAGAAATTAAGCTCGTAGAATTGACATTGGTAAATCTAAAAGTAGATACACCTTTCGGATTCCAAGGAGATGAAAGAGATGAAGTTTTCATCAGTTTGGTATTTGATAATGATGCTGAACGCAAAGTAAGAAGGTACTTAAACACACCAGGTGTTTTTAATGTGACTATTACCCGTGCAAAAGTAAAACAGACTGTTATACATTCCTTTGATCCAGCTATTTTATCAAAAAATTCAATTTTAAGAAAATATTTTCAGTACCAACATGTGCAAGAAAATAACTATTTGAATGCGTATTCAGATGAGTTTTTAGATGAGGTACTTAGTTTTTTGATGGAATTAAATATATCGGACATTAACATTAATAAATCTATTGGTGATATTATTGCAGATTTATATTTTGAAAAAAATGGGCAATCCTTTGTCATGGATTTAGTAGGTTATCCTGGTGAACAAACTGCGTTTAATGACATAAATGCATATCAAGTTTTCGAAAGGATGAATGCAATTGTTTTGGTAGTTCCTTATTCATCTTGGATTATGGATCAGCCCCGAATTAAAAGTCAAATTAAAAAAATAGTCTTAAGCTAGTTGAGCTTTTCTAATTGCTTAATTAAATAACGCACCCGTAAGAGTGGGAAAATTCCAAAAACCCCAAATGAACAGTCAATCAAAATCCACCAAAAGGGAATTGATCTAATTGGACCAGCTATTAAGGCCAAAGGAATTACCCCTATACACGCCAATATAGCCCAATCAATAATCCAGATATTTTTCACAGGGTCTCTATACGGTCCAATAAAAGCTAATCCGATCACTATGTGCGCAAAAGCAAGCCAATCAAATCCATACGCAAGTTCTGGGTAATTTGCATTCATTGATTTTATTCCTTGATACATTTTTGATAACCAATTGCTCAAAATATTTCCTTCAGGAATACAGCATTCTAATAAATGTTTTAGTTCTGTTTCTATTGGAAAGGCAGTTAGACCAGAAATGATTAATGCAAAAACGAAAAAAAGAATCCATCTTCTAATTTTAATTAATTGCTTCGCTTTGTTAATCATTGTAATGCTATCGGACTAAAGTAATATCGCCGGAAAAAACTTCCTTCGCATCTAAAAAGGCAATTTCGGCTACCCAAACATAGACGCCTATATTTGCTAACTTATCACCAACTCTTCCGTTCCATCCAGGAATCGGATCGTTAGTTTTTATGTTATTAGCTTCATATAGTAAACCGCCCCATCTATCAAAAATCTGGAATTTTAGAATGTCCTCATCCCTTTTTCCTTGAATATAAAATTGGTCATTAATGTTATCCCCATTTGGACTGAATACATTAGGTGCAAAAATATTTCTTGAGCGATCCACCGATACGAGCAACTCATCCTCATCCGTGCAACCTTCTGGGGTTTCAACCGCTAATATATAGCTTGCATTACCGAATGGTCGGGCGCTTACGTCAGGGCAGTCTAAACAAGAAATTGAAACATTAGGTGCATTTTCTTGCCAACTATAAATTACAGATCCACTATAATTGATGGTAGGTACAATCGAAATTGAATCTCCTAATGCGATTTCAATATCAGGTCCAAGATCCACTTCAACATTTTCAATTTCTATAATGGTAATGGTATCAAATGCAGTTTCACACTGAGAACTAATTTCAACTGTGTAGGTTCCACCTTCTGTAATTAACCTAGTACTATCTGTACTACCGTCATCCCATAAATAGCTAACTCCAAAAGTGGAAGCATTCAATAACAAACTATCTCCTTCGCATAAATTAGTACCTTGATTTTCCAAATCAACATTCAAGGGAATAATTTCAATGTATGTTGAATCATCTTCAAATAATGTTAATGGATTATCAGAGAGGACTCCGGCTCCAAAAGCAGGAGGGAGGTTGGACATGAAGGCTTGGTTTCCCAAATTACCAAATTGTATATCACTGGTTAATACTCTTATGGTAATACTGTCAATACCCGAAGGCACAATCATGTTTTCAATTCTTAAAAAGTTGGTGCCAACGCCACTGACCACATTGCCAACATAAGGATTTCTTACAATCTCTGTAATTTCAAACCCCTGAGGTAAAACATCCTCGAAGATAACATCTACTCTTTCGCCACCTGAAACATTTGCGATCTCAAACGTATAATCAACCTCAACGCATGGAACCGCCTGAGGGGTATTTACAGTCTTATTTATCTCTATAGTATATGGACAAGAACAACCATCATTGAAGGAAGCTTCAGGTCCAGTGGTGATTACTCGCCCAGTCCCTGCTTCCTTATTAAATCTGAAAAATCGCAATTGGGTGATGTCAGTATCAAGTCCGCCGTACCCAAAAAGTACTCCAAAGGAATTAAAGAAGGTGGCTCCCATTACAAGATCGTTAAATCCTGCATCATCTGCGACAAAGCTGACATCTCCAGTATTAATATCTACTATGCAAATTCTGTCCGTATTGGAGTCAAAAGCATACAAAACTCCTGATAATGGATCAAACGCCATGTCGGCAAATCTTGTAGTGTTTGGCATGGCAATTTCAGTAGTTCCAAAATCAGGATCTTCTAAATCAACAAGTACTAAATTTATATTATTCTGTAAGTTTTCTAATCCACTAATGACATAATATCTTCCATCTGCTGTGATGTCGCCCGCTATGTAATCTTTTCCTGCTACTTCAGTCAAAACCTTCAATGAAACTCCCGAACCATCGTTATTGATTCTCCATAATTCTGCAGTTGTTGGATTGATAGCATAGATGAAATTATCGGTAGATCGATAACCAATTGCATTCAATTGAGTTGGCACTGTTCTAGGTAAAGGATTGAAAACCACATTTTGGGTCACAGGATCAATAATGACTCTGAAGAATTGTGTGTTTTGACCTTCTTCTGTCTGAGACAAATAAAAATCTCCACTACATTGGAAAGGCTGACCATAACTGATAATGCTAATACTTGAGAAGGCAATAAAGAAAATTAAAAATCTTAACTGCATTATTCTTATTATGTTATAAATAGAAGTATCAATAATATACAGGATTTAATTTAGTAATACTCTTATAGAATTATTAAAATTATGATGTACAATTTAGTCAAATATGATTAAGCAAGAAATATTGCAACCCTATAATGGTTTTTGCGTCTAATTCCTTTTCATTTTGCATCCATGCCGATATAGAATCTTTATTAATATATATCAATTCTAAATCCTCATCTTCGGCAACTAAACCTCCACCCGTATTAACTTTTGAAGAATGATCTACTTCAGCATAAAAAAAGTAAATTTCTTCATTGAAAATGCCAGGTGTAGTATAAAAACTACAAATTGGTTTCAATTGTTTTACATTATACCCAACTTCTTCCATTATTTCTCTTTTTGCTGCGATTTCAGGAGTTTCACCAGGATCAATCGCCCCTGCCACAATCTCTGTAATGTCCGTTAGCGTTGCGGTTCTCAATTGGCGGACGAGTACTAGTGATGCTAAGTCGATATCATAAATTAATATGGCCACAGCGGGGCCCTTTTCTACTATATGATGTGTAAGATCATTACTTTTAGAACCATCATTTTTTACAAAGTTAAATTTCATTTCATAAACCGAAAAAATAGATTGGTGCTTTAGTGTCTTGGAGCCTATGTTAACTTTCTTCACTTTTTCAAATTTTAGCTGTCTATCTGACTGTAAATCAATAAGTTGAATATTAATAAAAAAGTTCCCCGAAATATGCTACTTTTTTGTTAAAACTACGTCTCAATGGTATACATATTTAATCAAAATTAAAAATTAAAACATGTTAGACCTAAAAACCAAAAGAGACAAGAATGATTTTTTCATTGCTTTGATTGTAATTGCCTTGTTCGGATGGTTCATATATCATTTTATTTTTAATAAAGAAAAACCGATAATTCTAGACCCAGTTTCTGAAACTAGTATGGTTAAAAATGTAGAAAAAGATTCGGATAGCGATGGCATTTTTGATTCAGCAGACAAATGTCCAATGATAGCAGGTCCTATTGAAAATGGAGGTTGCCCAATGGATGCTGATGGAGACGGAATAAGTGATGACTCAGACTTGTGTCCAAATTTGAAAGGATCACACGCTAACAAAGGTTGTCCTCCAGATTCAGATGGTGATGGCATCTATGATAGTAAAGATAAATGTCCGAATGTGAAAGGGACTATAAAAAATCACGGCTGTCCAGTAGACACCGATGGAGATGGTATTCCAGATCATTTAGATAAATGCCCCGATAGAAAAGGAGTTGCTGCTCATGGAGGATGTCCAAAAATTGTTATTGAGAAAGCAGAAGCGGCCATTTTGGAACGAGCATTAAAAGCAGTCGAATTTGAAACGGGTAGCGCTACACTTAAACCAAGTTCACAACGTATTTTAAATGATATAGCATTAATTATGGGTAAATATCCTGCCTATAAAGTGGATATCAATGGTCATACAGATAGCGAAGGGGATAATCATGATAACAAAATCCTTTCACAAAAAAGAGCAGAATCTTGCAAAATTTACTTGGAAAGTAGAGGTGTAGCGAGGTTTAGAATGACAGCAAAAGGCTTTGGAGAAGCGAGGCCGGTAGCCTCAAATGAAACCCCAGAAGGAAAGAAGAATAATAGGAGAGTGGAATTCAAACTGCATTACTAAGAACTATATTTAAATAGCACACGTCCTTTAAGAGTGACCATTTACGAAGGTAATTGGGCACTCTTTTTTATTAATAGGAGGTTAATAGTCATTATTCTGTAATTCATATATATTTTTGGTTTATTTAAGAAAAAACAAATTAGATTTGTACACACTTTTAGCAATTGTTTGCCTTAAAAAATTTTTATGACGATTTGGATAATATTTATTGTTGGCGTTATCATTTGTCTAGCAATTGATTTGGGAGTTTTTAATCGAGAAGCGCACGTCATAAGTACTAAGGAAGCAACGATTTGGACTTCAGTTTGGGTAACTCTTGCTTTATCGATGACGGGCGGAATTTACTACATTTATGCCAACGGTTTAGTAGATAATCCTACCAACTTGACTGCATCGGGCGCTGCCATAAAATATATAACGGGTTATCTTATCGAACTTTCATTGAGTGTGGATAATATTTTTGTTATCGCAGTCATATTTTCTTCTTTTAAAATTCCTATGATTTTTCAGCACCGAGTACTGTTTTATGGTATTTTAGGAGCCATAATTTTTAGAGCATTAATGATCTTTTTCGGGGTCGCGCTAATCAATTCTATTTCTTGGGCCACCTACATTTTTGGGGCCTTTTTATTATATACCGCATACAAGATGTACACGACTGAAGAAGATGCTTTTAACCCAGAAGATTCTTTCGTTTTTAAGCAGATTAGAAAATTCTTTCCCATTACTAAAACTATAGAAAGTGAACATTTCTTCGTGCGTAAGAAATGGGTTTTGGCAGCAACACCATTATTTATAGCGCTGATTGTTATCGAAGTTACCGATGTTTTATTTGCCTTGGACAGTATTCCAGCAATTTTGGCCATCACTTCAGATCCATTTTTAGTTTTTTCATCTAACATCTTGGCCATTCTTGGTTTGCGGTCCATGTACTTCTTTTTATCAAACATGTTGGAGCGCTTCCATTATTTAGAATATAGTTTAATTGTAATTCTTTCTTTTGTTGGGGTCAAATTAATACTAGCACATCATTATAAATTTCCAGAATGGTTGTCACTTTCAGTTATCATATTATCTCTTGGAATTGGTGTTTTTCTTTCCCTTCGAAAACCGGTTGAAGTTTAATTTTAAAAAGCATTGTACACGTATTATTCATTACAAATTAAACACTAAATCCTAAACAAATAAATTTTCGTACTTTAATTTTATAAGCTATTCATCTATGCTGATTAATCTATGAAGAGAGTAATAAAGTACTTACCAGAAATAATATTGGCTATTGCATTTATTGGAATCCAATCTTTTCACATCAATGCAGATTTTTGGAACGATGAAATTTACACTTTAAAAAATTTCGTTTTCACTAATTTTAAAACAACAATTGGAGATTATCATGTTCCCAATAATCATATTTTCTTCAATGTATTGAATAACATTTTTTTAAAAATTTTTGGACCAGCCTCCTTATTTGAATTAATGGATTATCCCTATCGATTACGTGTGCTGAGCCTAGTTTATGCTACAATTACATTGCGCTATGTTTACCTATTTGCGGCCAAACTTTTGAATAGAAAAGTTGCCCTCTTATCGATGATAATTTTATTGACCACCATTCCTTACTTTAATTTCGCAATGCAAATAAGAGGATATGGTTTAAGCGCAACTTTACTGATCATCTGCTTATATTATTGTTTTATTTATATTGAGAATAATGGCAAAATCAAATTGATTTGGATTGCTCTTAGTGGTGCCTTACTTGTTTACACGATCCCTTCTAATCTATATTTTACATTTTCAATAGGACTATTTTTCACTGTGTTTGCAATATTGGATTATTTGAAAAATAAAAATTACTTTGCTAAAATTAGCCATGTTTTGTTGGCCTTAGCCATTGCCCATGGACTTGCACTTTTGATGTTTATCCCAATTTTTCAAGAGGTTTTTTTAAACGAATATGTAAGCAGTGGTCGATCTTTTCGGTTCCCATTAATTAATTATTTTGCCACTTTTGTTAGCAAAGGTTTTGTTTCTAATCGATGGTTTTTATTGTTCATGGGAATGTTTGGACTTGTTTTAAACTATAAATATTTGAAATTGTATAAGCAATATGTAGTCGTGTGTTGTTTGCTCTTTCTCATTCCTGTACTAATTATCTTTGTAAGAGCAGATGAAGCACCACTGCGAGCCTTTATTCCAATCATGCCTATCTTATCTATACTTCTAGCTATTGGATTGAATGCTTTGATGATTAAGTTTTTAAAGGATAAAAAGTTGGAATGGTTATTTATTCTTGGTGTGCTATTGTATTCTCTTTTTTCTTTCAAATTTGAAATCGATAAAATGAGTAATCGCATTTATGCTGCCCTTGAAGATCAAGAAAGACCACAAGATTTATATTATCAATATTATAGTTTTCATTACCAACCACTCACGGATATGAAAAACTTTTCAACCGTTTACAAACAAAATCCATTACCCGTTTTGATTATGGGATGTGAACCGCACGGTATTCCAAATTATTTAGAAAAGTTTGGCATTCCAATAGTAGGACAGAATGATGAAAACTATTTGCGGAATACCAAAACTCCGTTTTATTTAATTACCAATCATGCCAATAAGTTTCTCGAGAATAAAGATTTGGATCTTGAGTTGTTGTCTGAGGAATTGTTTTATCATACGGTATTGCGGTGTAATTAAGTTTTTATTACGGTCACTCAATTTTGCAAGATTATTATAGGTTAATGAGCAGCAAAATTTATAACCTTTTTAGTAAGCAACACAACCTTAAATTTTTTTATAAAAATTAATCTGATAATTTATATTTAACGCGTTGTATTATTCCAACTTTGTATAAACTAAGAACTTGGATGATAAGAATTTTAAATGTATAAGAATCGAATTTCAGTTCGCCTGCCAGCGGGGCCTTCATTTTTTTCAGCCGCGGCGTACGGTTGCTGGCCCAAAAAAAACGAACCAATAAAATATCCCGCCGCGGCGGGAAACTCGTAATTACTGCGTTGCTCCTGCTTGGCTAATTAGATACCATTTTTCACGCTACGCTTTTCTCCCGCAAGACCGCGCCACAAGCCTCACGAAAAGCTATAACCGTGTACTCAGACAGTGCCCAGTTTTTATAAGTCTATTATTTTTTGCTAGAAGGAATATTTCGAAGCGCAGCGCCCCACTATGCGTTTATTTTTCAAAATGCGTCTGAACTCTGAAGTCTGGCAGCGAAGCGGTCTGACCTCTCTATCTAATATATATTATTCGTCAATATTTGCTTTAATTCTTTCTTAGATAGTTTTAGCCTGTCAGTCAGTAGAATTACATACTCACCGTAGGTCCTTGCAGGATAATCTGAGCCAAATAATAATCTATCAAAACCAACTTTGTTAAGTAGATTTTTCTTTTCAATATCACTAACTTCAATATCTTCAAAAAAGTCTTTGTAAACAATTGCAGAAAGATCGAAATATAATTTTAGCTTACTATTTTCTGAATATGATAAGATTTCAGTAACAGTTTCAATAGTTTTTTCTGTAATTAATCCATCACCTCCCATATGTGCGAATATGAGGGTTGTTGGTTTTGAAAGATCTATAATTTTATTGAAAAAGACAGCAATATCCTTTTTGTTAAAATCCCATTTGTGATTTTTGAAATGAATGATTACGGGAATGGAATGTTCTTGAATGTATGCAAAAATTGGCTTGAGTTTGCTTACGGTTTCTTCATCTAAGAGGTCAACTTTTGAGGAATGAAAATGCATTTTTATGCCATGGAAATTCAATGTGGTATGGCATCTTTTAATCTCAGATAGAGCAAAGGGTTCTAAAGGATTAACTCCATAAAATCCTAACAACTTATTTTTATCAGTCTGAATAATATCAGAAAGATAATTGTTTTCAAGCTTCAGCAATGCTTCAATCTGTTCCGGTAAATATCTGTGGGGCCTATAAGAATAGGCATAGCCCGTCGAAATCAATACTACCTTATCGGCCGAATTATTTAAAAGTATGGAATCAATATTTGAATATTTTTCATGAGAGCCTGTTAAATGTTCACTGCCTCTAGCATTAAACTTTAAATGGCCATACAATTCCTTTGAGAATACGTGGCAATGATTGTCCCACAGTTCTTTCTTCACACCGCAGCTGGCACAAATCATTAAAATCAAAAAAATTAAAATAGAATTTCTCATGAAAATTAAAGATATAACTTAATAAATAAAAACCAATTATACTATAAAAAGCTAAGTACCAGGCAAGGCTTTTAATAAAAAAAATGAATCAAAAAATTTCGTAATGGACCAAGAGCCCATTGGAAGGAGATTCTAGCGAATCACCAGATTAAATAGTATGTTCCAACAGTGAAGTTTAATAAAAACGAATAAATTTCGCCGACTATAACCTTTGAGCTCAGAACTTTGAACTTTCAAATGGACAAGACTGCAGGTCGAATGACCTACCCAAATCTATTTTTAATAAAATCGTAAACCTCGCTAAGTCTAAGATCAGTGGTGGAAGGGCCTGATCTGATGTAGAAGTGCTCAAGTTTATCGATTGAGCAATAACATGGGGAATTACTAGCTTGTACAGCTATTCTAAGGATGGTCTTGCCATCTATACGTTCCGTATGGTAATGGATGTGATCCAAATGCAATGGGCCAAGTCTTGACTTAATCACATTGGTTAGAAATAACAAAAGTTTATCATCATTTTCAAAGCAATCTTGCGCTAAGCCTAGGACTGTACCATCATCTGATACGCCCACGATTAAGGTTCCTCCATCTGAATTTAAGAATGCCGAAATAGTTTTTAATACTGCATTTGTTATTCGATCATCTTTACGATTGGCTTTTAAATTCCACCTCAGAGTGGATTTGAATTCGGTGTGATCATTCTCACCTGACAGGATAATTTCTTTGGAGGATATATGTTGTAATGATCTAAGATAATTAGTAACTCTTTTACTCAGTCTTTTGACAATTGTTAAACTTAAATGTGGGCTAATTAAATCAGCGTCAAATAATTTTGTGGTGTCAATTGCTATCAAATTACTGTCATTGTCTGCAATTAATCTTCCTAAACGGAAGTCTCCGTTGAGTACGCCAATTTCTCCAATCAGTTCATTCGGTAAAATGTTTAATTCAGAATTATCGGGAAATTGGAGGGATAGTGCACCTTCTACTAAGTAAAAGATGTGATTAGGGGAGTCATCTATTTCGAAGATAACCTCCTGTGCTCTTACACCACGAAATGAAACAATGGCATTGAGTTGTGCTAATTCTTGACCATTTAAACCAGTAAAAACTTCATGTTGTGATATGATTTCTACCATTTGCTCGGCGTTAATATTCATATCAATATTATTTTTTCTATTTCCTTACTCTGTAGATTATTATAATTTTCCATCTTCATCATCTTTTGTATTATTTTAAGAAATCCGTAAAATGCTTAATGAACGATCACTTAAAATTTTAAAAAATCATTACTTTTTAAATTTAAATTCGCTCAATCGTCCATCTTTCCGTTGATTCTAAATTGAGCGCACTTTGAACACTACCATCCTTGAATTTAATAGAAATGTCTCCACCTTTATTTGATCTAGATTTTGATCCATTAAGCATTACTCCTTCATTCGTATATACTGCCTTTTCAATTCCTTTCAATACTGCAGCATCTGTTACATAGAGTGCCCCATCACTTTGCCTGGAGGATGCATCCACGCGGGTATTAATTTCTTTATTAATATAATACTGATCATTTTTTACTTTAGCTCGGATAATGGTTTCAATTTGGGAAGATGGCAATGTACCTACCGCCCTAACTTGTTCATTTTTCTTCACGGTTTTATTCACCTCAAAAGTTCGATCATAATTAATAAATAAAAAATCAAAGTCTCTTAAAAAGAAAGATTCTAAAATATTTTGCTGCTCATAGTTATCAATGTCATTAAATGCATTGGCTTGCTGATCCCCAACCAAAGGAATCATTTTTGCGATCATCTGCTGTTTTACTTGTACGGAATTTTCTAGATGTATAAAACGACTTTGCGGATCGAATTCCAAAATCATGTCTAGACCATAGGACGCCAAATATATTTTAGCTTCCCCGTCTAAACCATTTTTGGTTTTATCAACAAGACTATCCAATTTTAAGCTAACTAAAATATTACCTCGTTTTTCCATTAGTGTGGAAAAAGTATAATACATTTCGATATCAATCGGAATAGTACCTCTTTTTTTCTGGCTTGGAATTTCTTTTCTGTAGGTCATTTTATAACTATGACGTTCATCTTTTTTCCATTGATGAGTCAATGTAAATTTAGTATCATTGTACTGATCTGTCTTGCAGCCAAAAACGAAGAATAATATAATAAATAAGCAACAATATTTTTTCATGTCTATTCTCCCTGCATCATTTTCAAAGCTCGGCCAGGCGTATAAGGTGCTTTATATTTTTCTAACTGTGATTCTAGGGATGGAATAGCAGTTCCTGCAATTTGATTTAGCAAATCAAAAATGGGTTTAAACTCTTCCTTTGCAATAGCGAAACTTTCCATATGTGTCTTGGTAGGATTTGCTGTTGAATTCTTTTGCTCCCACCTGATTTTACCAAGTCTTTGTGATGGGGTAGGAGGTTGGTCTAGATCCAATGTCCTTTTTATAGGATCTCCATTCATCATTAATGAAAGCTGTTTTAGATCATCTTCTATTTTATCCACACTAGTTAAAACTTCATCCATTGGTTCTTCCATTACTTTAATGGCTTCCTTTATATATTTCATTTTATTATTTACTTCACCTACTAATCGTCTAGCACCTTGTACAGATCTAGAGAATTCTGCTATTTCTCGTTGAAAAGATACTTTTGCAGTTCGATCATCGGCAGGTAATACTGTATTGTTTAATGCTTTTACTTCAAAACTTTCGCTGAGATTAAGGGAAACAATTTCACCATTCCTCATTCTATCCATACTAATTGTATAGGTGCCTGGCTCTACTAATGAACCTTCTGATTTTCCAGCAAATGGATTGTAAAAGGAAGGCTTGGAAAAAGATATGGCATCCTTGGGAGCAAATCTCAAATCCCAAGTAATTCTATTTACACCTTTACTCGGTTTTTTAAATAATTTTCTAACAATATTTTCATCACTATCTTTAATCGTAAATACAAGTTGTTCTGGCTTTTGCTCCCGCTCTGCTTTTAGCGTTTCATAGGTTGGATATGGATTGTCCTTATTGGCTTTTCGGTCTTTTCCTTCTTGCTTAAGCCTTTCTTTTTTCAAGTCTTTACTTCCTTCTTTTACATAATAGGTAAAGATGGCTACTGGCCCCAGATTTTCTCCCGTATAATAGGAGTCTCCTTGAAAGGATTTTCCGGGCAGTCCCAAAGGAACACTTTTTTCATATTGTAAAGCTGCGCGAGAAGTAAACAATGCTGCCTCTTGATCTAAAGAGCTTGAACTAATCTTTCTTAAGGCGCTATAATCATCTAATACATAAAAACCTCTACCAAAGGTGCCAAGTACTAAATCGTTTTCTCTCCTTTGAATTGCGATGTCTCTTATAGCAACGGTAGGTACTCCTGATTTCAATTGAATCCATTGCTTACCTCCGTCATTGCTGAAGAATACTCCAAATTCAGTTCCACAAAAAATTAAATTAGGGTCTTCATGGTCTTCTTCAAATGCATAAACAGAACCTCTTTTTGGAAGATTATTTTGAATCGCAGTCCATGATACCCCTTTATTATTAGACTTGTAAAGATAAGGTTTGAAATCCCCAAACTTGTGATGATTCAAAGCTGCATACATTACATTTTCATCGTGTTGAGAGGCATAGACATTATTTACATAAGAGCGATTTGGAGCACCTGGCAAGTTGGTCACTTTTTTCCAGTTTCCTCCACCATCTTCACTGACATGAATTAAGCCATCATCAGATCCAGTCATTAATATATTTTCATTTTTAGCAGACTCTGAAAAAGCGACAATAGCGCCATAAGGAGAAGTAGATCTGTTCTTTGCCATGGCGTCTACAGACCAAATTCGGTCCATTATTTTTAATTGATTCCGATCTAGATTTTGACTTAAATCTTCACTTAGAGTTGTCCAACTATTTCCATAATCATCTGAACGGAAAACTTTGTTTGCGCAAAAATATAAACGACCACTCTCATGCGCACTAACTTGCAATGGAGCATCCCAATTCCAAACGTATTGATTTTCTCCCTTACCGGGAGTAGGTTGAATACCCACACTTTCACCACTGCGTTTATCATACCGTACTAAATTTCCATACTGAGATTGAGCATAAACGATATCAGGATTTTTAGGATCAATTTGCGATTCGAATCCATCCCCTCCATTAGTAATAAACCAGTCACTATTTTGAATACCATTATTCGTATTCGTTCTTGATGGTCCACCAAGACTAAAGTTATCTTGTGTCCCACCGTATATATTATAAAAAGGTAAGTCGTTATCCACAGCCACTTTGTAGAATTGAGTGACCGGTAAGTTTGCTTTGAAATCCCATGTCTTAGCAGCATCCCAAGTTTCATAAATTCCACCATCACAACCAACTATCCAATGATCATTGTTTTTAGGATTTATCCAAATACAATGATTGTCGACATGCTTAGTGTCTTCACCAGTATTCTTAAAACTTCGCCCACCATCTTTACTAACTTTCAGCCAAGTGTCCATTGCATAGATTCGTTCAGCGTCAATTGGATCAGCGATGATCTCCTGATAATAATTTCCAGAAGTTACAAAGCTTGATCGCTTGTCCCAACTATTACCAGCATTAGTACTAATATAAAACCCACTTTTGCCCTCTGCGGCTTCTACAATAGCATAGATATAATCAGGATTGGCTGGCGAAATTGACATCCCAATTCTTCCAATATCTGTACTTGGTAAACCTTTTGCAGATTTGTTCCAAGTCTCTCCTCCATCTGTAGATTTATAAATAGTTGAACCTGGACCTCCTCCTAAATAAGTGAAGGTATGTCTTGCTCTTTGGAAGGCAACCGCATACATGATGTCTGGGTTTCTAGGATCCATGTGAACCTCATTCACTCCAGTATGTTTGTCAATTGTCAAAGTTGCTTTCCAAGTTGTGCCTCCGTCTATAGATTTATACAATCCTCGATCTCCTCCTGAGCTCCACAAGGGGCCAATTGCCGAAACGAAAACTACATTTGAATTATCTGGATGTACAATAATATTTCCAATATGCTCGGACTGTTTTAAACCCATGTGCTTCCAAGACTTTCCTCCATCTATAGATTTATATACCCCATCTCCATAAGCTACGGATCGTTGATTATTGTTCTCTCCCGTACCGACCCAAACTGTTGAGGGATTATTTGGGTCCAAAGTGACGCAGCCGATAGAATAGGAGCCTTGACCATCAAAAATGGGTTCAAAGGTGGTGCCATTATTCATTGTTTTCCAAACGCCTCCTGATGAAGTCGCTACATAATATTGGAATGGATTATCCGGATGCATAGCAAAATCTGAAATCCTTCCAGAAGTTAAAGCTGGACCAATAGATCTAAATTTAAGACCAGATAAAGGCAGCTTTTCTAAAGCTGATTTTTCCACCTTTATAGGGGTTTTGTTCTTATTGCGTTGTGCATTGGTAGGTTGAGTACTGATTATAAAGAAAAGGAGGCAGATAAACTGGAAAAAAACTTTCATTACATTGTTTTATGGTACAATGCAAGATAAGGAAAATTTGATTTTATTTATCCCATGAATAATGATGAAAATAAAATAGGAAGAATACTTTGGTTTACTCAAATGAAATATAAATTCAGGAAATTGCCAAGGATAATATTTAATTGCCTGCCCTATTCTATTTATGATAAAGAAAGCCTATTAGCCATCTATGTCTCCATCAAAAATTTCCATAAATAATATTAAGAATATCATAATAATTATTTTTTAAATTAAAAATTGAGTGGCCATCTGAGCCACATTATATAATTTTTCTAAAATTATAAATCTATCTTTTTTGAATTAGGATTATTAAATCACGGATTGTAAGCCGTCGACAGTGTCACCGAAAATTTCAAGTATGAAAATTAGCCACATTTTTAAAGATTTTATTATTTAAGTTATTATAACAAAGAAGATAGGGTCAAATTGCAGGTTATGGAAGGCTGAACTAAAATTTATTAGTGAACGCGTATAATTTTTCTATTGACGCGAATATAAGTTGACTCAAAAGCTGCGCCATCATTTTGAGAATTTGATTTATGATGCCACAAAGAGAGCTTTAGATGCAGCTATAGATCTGTTGATCGTACTATATAAAAACGATATAACGAAAAGGCATATCTCAAAACAAAATTTTATTAGAAAATTTCAAAATTCAAGACCTCACGATTTTTAAATGAGGTTATTGCTATTAGAATAAAATTAACTGAAAATTTATTAAAAATTTAATAGAATTGAGATATGCTAACCTTAGAATATGCTTAGAATCCTCCTAAGTCATCTCCTATAATGTCTAAAATAAGGATTATGAAATACATAAGTTCTAAATTTAAAAGGTTAAATAATCACGAAATTATATTTAGACCCTCTTATCTCAAAAGAATTTGGTTTTTTTCCGCTCGACCGCGACTAACTTCATTCTCGACCGCGATAATGTTATTTATTTTAACCTCGGAGCGATTCCAAACATTTTTCATCATTGGACCAAGAGCCCAAAGAGAGGTGATTCTTGCGAATCTCCAAATATGAGCCCTCGGAGCGTCTGAGACCCACGTTTCAATAAATTACCTGCTTCTGCTTTTTATGACTTACCTCCTTTTCTAAGTTCTTTTAAAGTTGCATCTTACGGCTATATTTAAAAATTATGAATTTAGCAGACAGGATTAATAAATTAGTGAAATTAGGAGCTTATATTCTTGCCAATGGAGAAACATTACAAGAAAAAATACAGCTTGCCTTTCTCAATAATAATTGGTTTACGAAGGATAATATTCATCTAATGTTGACAAATGTGGCGAATTTATATTTGACTGAAGATAAATTGACTAAATGGGTAGCTAATTATCCCATTCAAAATACGAGTACAAAAAAAGTGGCTTTAATCCTTGCAGGTAATATTCCAATGGTGGGTTTTCATGATGTGCTTTGTGCTTATATTTCAGGGCATACTACCTTAATTAAATATTCTGATAAAGATGAAATATTGATTCCACATTTGCTTGATGTTTTAGATGATCCTTCTAAATTCGAAAAAGTAGAACGGTTGGAAAATTTTGATGCGATTATTGCTACGGGTTCTAATAACTCTGCCAGATATTTTCATGCTTACTTCTCCAAATATCCACACATTATTAGAAAAAATAGGAATGGTGTAGCAGTTATAACTGGTGAGGAAACAAAGGAGGACCTATTAGCACTTGGCTTGGATATCTTCACCTATTTTGGACTCGGATGTAGAAGTGTGGCTAAAATCTATGTGCCTGAAAATTATAACTTTGACTTCTTAATGGAAACACTAGATCATAGAAAAGAGTTAATCCAACACAACAAATACAAGAATAATTTTGATTACAACTATGCGCTCTTTTTATTGAATAAAGATAATTTTTATTACAACGGTTGCTTAATTGTTAAGGAAGATACGAGCTTATTCTCCCGAATTTCTAGCTTGCATTTTGAATATTATAAAGATGAAATATCATTAAATCGTTTACTCGAAAAAGAAAAGGAAAATATTCAATGCGTGGTCAGTAAAAAAAAGATCGAAGGTTTTGCTTGTTTTGATTTCGGAGAAGCACAAACTCCTGCATTGGATAATTACGCAGATGGTGTTGACACCATGAGTTTTTTAAATGCATTGTAATGGGTAAAATTAACAAAGCAGAAAAAGTAAAAGACATACAGGCTATTCTTGATAAGTTATATCCAACTACGCCTGTGCCTTTAACCCATCAAGATCCTTACACATTATTAATTGCAGTTTTATTATCCGCTCAATGTACAGATGAAAGAGTAAATAAAATAACCCCATTACTTTTTGAACAAGCGGATAATCCTCAAGATATGATCAAGTTGACGATTGAAGAAATAAAAGCCATTATCAGACCATGTGGCCTATCTCCAACAAAATCAAAAGCAATTTATAATTTATCTCATATCTTGATAAAGAAACATAGTGCAGAAGTGCCCGAAAATTTTAAAGATTTGGAAGCTCTGCCAGGGGTTGGACATAAAACAGCAGCTGTGGTTATGGCACAAGCTTTTGGAGTACCCGCTTTCCCTGTAGATACACACATTCATAGATTGGCCTATCGTTGGAAATTGAGTACAGGTAAGAATGTTAAACAAACCGAGAAGGATTTAAAACGTCTTTTTCCAAGAGCATCTTGGAATAAATTACACCTTCAAATCATATTCTTTGGCAGAGAATATTGTCCCGCGAGAGGACATGTTGTTAAGGATTGTCCAATTTGTAGTAAGTATGGAAGAAAAGGGATTTAGGGTATGATAAAATCTTATATGCAAAATCTTAAATGTATTTAGGATTTAAGATTTTGCATTTCGTTTTCCTCGGGATGTAAATCTATATTATAATTTATTAACTCACCCTCTGTCCCTCTCTTGAAAGAGAGCGGTTGGCCCGCAGGTCTGAAGACCCTGGGTGAAATGTAGTCATATTTACTTTTCTGCGAAGGTTTCTGACCTGCCGCGCTGTAACCCAAAACGCATCAAGGGTGGCCGACGAAGGAGGTCAGGATGAGTTTTCAAATGAAAGAAAACGAGAACGGTTTGAGCTCTCCTCTATAGATTTTGTGAGCTTTGGAACGCAGCTACAGCGGGGAGGAAAGCCTAGTTTGAAATACATTATAGCACATATTCAGATATTTAAAGCAATTACAGATCTGAAGTCATTATTTATTGCTAATTTGAATTTTCAAAAGATATTTTTTTGTGATTTTTTAATACAATTGTAATGAAATTTGAGGATTTCCTGATTGAATTCTCTGGTGATATCGGTAGTCATCAGCAATTTTTGTTTAATGCGTTTTTAACAGCTGCTTTGTCCTTTCTGTTGGGACATTTTTATATGAAATATGGAGATGCCGTAAGTAACCGTAAAAAGTTTGGAAATAACTTTATGCTGCTGGCTTTAAGTACAATGCTGATCATATACATCGTAAAAGGTTCAATAGCATTATCCTTGGGTTTAGTTGGAGCGCTTTCTATTGTTCGTTTCAGAGCTGCCATCAAAGAACCAGAAGAACTTATTTATTTGTTTTTTGTAATTGGCATTGGATTAGGAATGGGGGCTAATCAAACCGTCATCACCTTATTGGCGTTTGCCTTGATCATTGGTCTATTATTAATTAGAAATTTATTGACTAAAAAATTATCTATTCGGTCACCTGAAAATATGTTTGTTAATATTTCTACAAAGACCCTTAAGGTGGAGGAAATAAACGGCGTGTTATCTCAGTATTTCAAAATGATAGAATTGAAGAGAATGGATCATCATAATGGCCAACTGGATTTATCTTACATTATTGACGCAGAAGATGTAGACTCTATCGTGAAAGCTAAGGATGACTTAGTTAGCAAGTCTCCAGATATTAATTTTTCGTTTATCGAACAGAGAAATTTATCTATTTAGATAATGAATATAAAGTTATTTTTAGGCGAACATATCAATACACGAATTTCAAAAGACGTTTATTTTCATAAGGTGATTCAACCTTTTCATTATTTCTTATTCAATGATTTTGAATTTGTAAAATTATATATTCAACATTTGGATCAATTTACTCAAGAAGATTACGTACAAAGATTTTTGGAAAAGTATAATTCAGAGATAAAGACTAGGGCGTCCTTTATCAATCAGACCTATCCAGCATGCAATTTCAAATCAGATGTGACCTTTAAAAATCCAAAATGGATTCAACAGATTATTCATCCTTTAGATAATGCATCCATTGACAGGACCGTTCCAGTGAGGAGATATTCAATTCTTCCCAGCACTAACTTTAAATACTTGTTTTGTAAAACTTTAGGAGCATTCAAAGTAAAACGATTTGCTATATTTAATTGGTCTATTCCAAACGAAAATATCACATCTGCAAAACCGAGCATAAATTCAATTTTGGCGCATCCATTAATGTCTGTTGATGATAATAAAGTAATAAGAATTTCTCCTAAATTGAAATGGTTAGAGAAAGATTTAATTATTCCAAAAGCTTACTCATTACGAATTCCCGCAGGAGCTTCGATCGAATTGGGGGAGGGGGTGTCCATAGTAGCCTATGGTCCTATATTTATGGAAGGGAATTCGTTAAATCCAATCCTAATTACTTCAAGCGCTAGGGGGCATGGTTTATTGGTATTAAACTCAGCACAGGAATCTAAATTTTCACATTGTACTTTTCAAAATTTTAAAGCAAGACATAAAGGAAGTCAAATCACTGAAGGCGGACTGAGTTTTTATTATACGAAAATGAGTTTCAAAAATTGCAATTTTGAAAACAGTAAATCAAAGGATGCGATCAACTTAATTAAAACCGACTATATTTTCCAACAATGTAATTATGTAAATATAAATGGAGATGGGATTGATGCGAATAATAGTATTGGTAGTATTGAAACTGCTTCATTTAAAAACATTGGTAAGGATGCAATTGAAGTCAGTGGGGGTAGTTTGGATATGGAGTCGATTATAATCGATCAAGCGAATGGTAATGGAGTGAATGTGAGTTGGAATGTAAAAGTTGAGATTTTAAAATCACTTAGCATTACCAATAGTAAACAAGGAACATCCGCATCCGAACTCGCTGAGTTGCAGGTGGAAAATATTACGCTAAATAATGTTAAAAAGGGATTTGTCCTATTTCAAAAATTAGCTTCATACGGCTCAGCCAAAGTTACTGTGAAATCTTTTAAGACGAATAAGGTGGATGAATTGCATATCATTGATCAAAAAGCAAAACTAATTTTGAATAACCAAACCATGGTAGCAAATTAATAATGGCAGATATTTGTAGAAGATATGAGCGAAAATTCAGAATTGAAGAGGCCAGCCTTTTTGAAATAATAAGCGTTTTGAAAATGCATCCTTCTAGCTTTCAAACTGCATTTGATGACCGAAGAATTAATAGCATTTATTTTGATAATTTTTCATTCTCTGCATTGGATCAAAATTTAGCGGGGATCTCGAAAAGGGCAAAAATCAGATTAAGATGGTATGGTGAAGAATTGCTCAAAGTAAACCAACCTACTTTAGAGATAAAAATGAAAAATAATTTTACCAATAGAAAAGAGTCCTTAGCCTTACCCTCATTTGAATTAAATACAAAATTTGAATTACAAGACTATCTAATGACGCACGGGGGAATCAAAGAAGCACTTTACCCAGTTTGTATTGTTCGATATTTAAGGTCCTATTATGTGTCGCAGAATCAAAGAATCAGAGCAACCATTGATAGAGCGATTTCCTATTATAATTTTCAAGGAAATATTTTTTTTAATCATAGGCCCGTACTTGACGAAGGGATTATTGTAGAAATAAAATACGATGCAAAAGAAGACGAAAATGTAAATGAAGTTTTCCAACATATTCCATTTCGTTTGAGTAAGAACTCAAAATACGCCAGTAGTATTAGTGCATTGTATACTTAGGTTTTATCTCGATAAAAAGGCCTAGAAGCAGCAACTAAAATTCTTGTTTGACCTACCTTTATAATTCAAAATTTAATTTACCTTTTTTTCTCTTGCTATCATATTTTTCGAAATCGAAAGAATACAATTTGGCTGGTCGGTGGGAAACTTCTTTTTGATTCTCTCCTAAATCAATTAATAACTTGAGAGAATTTAATTTTCTTCGAAAATTTCTTTTATCCAACTCAATACCTAAAACGGTTTCATACAAATTCTGTAATTGCATCAATGAAAATTTCTTAGGCAATAATGAAAACCCAATAGGATGTTCTCTAACTTTTTTCTGTAAACTTTCCAGACAAGTGGATACGATTTCATTATGATCAAAGGCTAAATCACCTATATCTTCAATGTTGATCCATTTGGGTTGTTTATGTTCTTTATCAACAATAATGTAATCTTTAATTTTAATCAACGAATAATAGGCGAGGGTAATCACTCTTCCTAAGGGATGTCTTTTGGGCTCACTAAAAGCCTTCACTTGTTCCATATAAAGATTGGCAAGCCCTGTTCTTTGTTCCAATATTCTTGTTGCGGCCTGATCCAAATTTTCGTCAGATCGCACCAAATCGCCAACAATAGACATCTTACCTTCATGCGGAGGCATATCACAATCAATCAAGAGAATTTTCAAACCGGTTTCATCATACCCAAAAACGACACAATCCACAGAAATGGCAGCTTTAGAATCGGTATTGATTCGAGTAATCCAAGTATTGATATTTTCTTTTTCCCCTTGTAGCATAGGACTTAGTGTCTTATGGACAAATATACATTTTTATCATTCCTTGACGAATTTTTAGATAATTATTTGGAACAATAGAAATTTAGTTTAGCTACATTAAGCTTGTTAGAATGTGGAGTATTTAGCGTTGAGTGTTAGGTAAAAAGAGGGCTGCATTTAAAAAGCTGTCAGTTGCTCAAGCACATTAGCTAATACCCAGCGTGTTCGACTCATAAACTCATAAACCTATAAACTTATAAACTCCAACTATTGATGATAAGAGCTGAATAAATGAAACTTATGGCATGTTTCAGAATGTGGAGTATTGAGACTTCATTGCTTATTAAAAAGAGGGCTGCATTTAAAAAGCTGTCAGTTGCTCAAGCACAATAGCTAATACCCAGCGTATTCAACTCATAAACCCATAAACCTATAAACTTGTTAAATCCACTTATTGGTGATAAATGGTATTGTGGACCAAAGTAGTCCCACATCCACTACAAGCTGCAGCAGATCCACCTCCACCAGCACATCCATTTGGACATGTAAAATGCCAAACACCAGTAGTATTTTGAGCAGGTTCTGCAGGAGGAGTCACTTGAATAGCTTGACCTCCACCAGGAACTTGTGTAACACTAGGTGCCAAAACACTAGGAGCTGTAGTAGGGTTTATTGTTGGAGTAGCTGCATTTGCATGATACCCTTTATTATGTTCTAAAGGAGCTCCACAATCTGGGCAAGCACCGCCAGCGCCAGCACCTCCTCCGCAATTGTTGGAACAGGTAAAATGCCAAACACCATCTGCATTCTGAGCAGGTTCTGCAGGAGGAGTAACTTGCTGATTTACCGCAGGTGCAGCAGGAGAAGTAGCAACAGGAGTTGCAGTTTGATCCTGAACTGGTGCGGACCGATCATCTGCATTTGAATCGCTTTTACAAGCGATGAATAAGAATAAACAAACGACGGTTAGATATTTACAAAAAGTCATAATATTTCTTTTTATCATTAATTGTTAAGCAAGATATTACAAAAAAAGGACATTTATGCACCAATATTAGATTTTTAGCCGCTGACAGGCACCAATTAACAAGTGGTTAACAATTATTTGGCCTTTATAAACAAGATTTAACAAATAAATTTGCGTAACTAAAAAGTTACCTATATTTTTGAGAAACCATAAAGTTTTATTTAACATCAAGGCCTGTCGTATTGTGTCTAATTTATTTAATATTAAATTTATGATGAAGAACTCTATTATCTATTCACGATCATATAGTATTAAAAGTCAATTAACATAGAAATAAATTATCACCATTCTATTGAGCAAGATTTGATTTAAGTTCAAATGGTGATAGAGCACATTTGAAATTTTCTCACAGTGGATTTGAAGGATTTATAAACAATCTAATTGCTAAACGAATATTAGCAAGAGGTTGGAGACGAAAAATTCTCAAAATTCAATTAGCTCAATACTTAGCAAATGCCTGATATCTTTAAAGCTTTCGCGGACCCAACACGACGATCGATTTTACTTATGCTATGTCAAAAAAGTGATAGTGTAAATAATATTTCTGAACATTTTAAAATGTCTCGGCCAGCCATTTCCAAACATATCAAAATCCTCGAAGAAGCTGAATTAGTTAAGATACAAACGGATGAGAAAGATGGTCGACAAAGAAATTGTTTTGCACAATTAGAGGCAATGCAGGAAGTTCACAATTATATATCTAATTTGGAGAATTTCTGGAAACAAAGCCTAAGCGGTTTAGGAGATTTTTTAAACGAAGAAGCAGCAAGCAATAATGAAGTATAAGCTAACTAATTATTTTAACCAAACTACTGCTAGACTGATCCTCAGAGCATGTCACGAGGAAGATATTCCAAAATATGAATCCTTCTTCGTGCTGAATCCTAGTCTTCCTTACCTTGGCATTGACCTAACTTTGGATAAAACGGCTAATGCAAAAATATGGATTGAGAACCAACTTAGTAGATATGAAAAAATCGGGCTTGGTCATTTAGCTATTACGGATAAAAGTACCAGCGAATTTATGGGGACGGCAGGAATAATACCGAGATTAATAGACGATAAGCCTTATATGGAAATTGCATATTCGTTAAAACAAGAATTCTGGGGAAAAGGCTTTGCTTCAGAAGCCACCCAGCAATTGTTGAAATTTGGATTAGCGCAAGAGTTATCAAAATCCTATGTGTCGATTATTCATGTCGAAAACTTTGCTTCAAAAAAAGTAGCCATTAATAATGGAATGAAAGTCTTTTTTAACATCCAATACCTTGGTATGCCAGTCGAAGTTTTTGAAATCAGTATTTGATACCTGAGATAAGATTGTTAGGTAAATTTAAAATTTGCACTAAGCTTAAACAAATGTTGATCTATTCTATTATACCTTTTTACTCATTTAGTAAATTTTTAGAAGACATAAATGGCCATTCTTATCACAATAATTTCTCTGCTTGGCACTTTCATTGGGCTGGCCTTAATCATCGGATATTTATTATCTGGGCCCGCTTATACTGGACCTATTACTGACCACTTTAATGGCAAGCAATTTTTAAATCCCAGCGGCATCCAGGCGAAAGGTTTTAGTAATGTTTTGAAATATTTTCAAGAGAAAAGAACAGAGCAATGGTTTAAAAATTATGAAACAGCGGTTCGCGAAGATCCAATTCCGGAGCCAAATATCAGCGAAATTCAATATACTTATGTAAATCACAGTACTTTCTTAATTCAGCATCAAGGTGTAAAAATTTTAACGGATCCAATTTGGTCGGAACGATGCAGCCCGTTTCAGTTTGTAGGTCCTGCCAGAATGCGGCCTCCGGGGATTCCATTTGAAAATTTACCAATAATTGATCTTGTTTTATTAAGTCATAACCATTATGATCATTTGGATAAAAATACCATTGAGCATATTGAAGAGCAATGGTCTCCGAAATTTATAGTTCCATTAGGCCTTAAAAAAGTAATGGAGAAAATGGGTTGTAAAAATGTTCAAGAAATAGATTGGTGGGAATCAATAGATTATAAAAAGCTCCAAATAAAAGCGGTACCAGCAAACCATTTTTCAAGCAGAGGAATGTTTGATAGAGATGTTACGCTATGGGCAGGTTTTGTAATTAAATCTCCCTCTCATAAAATTTATTTCCTTGGAGACAGTGGGTATAGTGATCTATTCAAAACCATTGGCGAGCGAGAAGGACCTTTTGATTTATCCTTTATTCCCATTGGAGCTTATTTGCCAGAATGGTTTATGTCTCCCATTCATATTTCTCCTAAAGAAGCAGTACAGGTTCATTTAGATGTTAAATCCAAAAAAAGCGTGGCCATGCATTTTGGCACTTTCCCATTGGCCTTGGATGGACCAGAAAGAGCACCCGAAGAATTGATTGATAATTTACACAAGCTAGATATAGATTTGCAATCATTCTTTATTCCTGATGAAGGTGGAGTATATCTTTTAAAATAGAGTCAATACAATCTAAAACCAAAGCATTTCGTTTTAATCAAAAATATAAATATCAGATACATACTTTATTTGGCAATAGTGTCCTCCCTTTTTACTTGCAATCCTTCAAGTAATCTTTGGCAGAAAACTCCAGTTAAGCCGTTTTCCTTTAAAATCAATAGGATGATTCAAAAGATTATGAAATAAAAATGGCAGGGGATTCAATTGTCTATAAGGCATTGCATGAATCTAGTTTTGATGGTAAAACTTTAGTATTTAAATCCAAGAAATTAGAGGCTCAAGTTCAATTCGAGTTTTCCTTTCTTCAATATTTAGGAGATAATCTTACAAAAGAAAAATTGGCTTTTTCCAATAAGAGTAAGTGGGTTGAACTTACCATTCACAATAATGAAATTGAATTGTCAGACTATTTTGAGGAATCAAATCGTCCAAGTGTTCAATCCTTATTCAATTTATCGAAAGAGGATCTGATTTATTGGATAATTATCGATGATTTTGAAAACTTAAAAAGGATATCCCTTAATGTACAAGACAAATACTTTTCAAACCTAGTTGAGCATCGATCGAAATTCGAAACTTGTTGCGCTGAAGATATTAGAAGGGGAGAACTATTTTTATAAAAAGAGGCTGATGATTTTAAATCCATCATTGATCTAGGAATAGAAATGTATATCAAAAAAAGATCAATCCATTTAAAAGGGCTGCTTAAAAATGGGAAAACTTTCCAAGTGACACTAATTCAACGTTAGTTGAATTGATTCTTATAAAGTAATTCACCCATAAACTCATCAACTTTGAAAAAAAAGTGCCGACCCATTTTCCCCTCGAAAATATTTGGTCAGCACTTGCAAGGTCTTTTCCTTCAACTATCAAACATGGATGTAATTATAAACCCAACCTTAAATATTTATTTATTTTATATTAAGGAGTTTATTATTTTACAATCAAATTGAAATAAATGTTCCCTTTACCTATTATAGACTTGCATTGTGATTTATTAACCTATTTATCAAATAGAAAAGGAGCAACTATAAACGATATTCATGAAATAGGAGCGGCCTTACCTCATTTGGAATCAGGAAATGTTGTTCATCAAATAATGGCTGTCTTTGCATTGACTAAACCAGGTTCTGTAGCATTCGCGAAAGCTCAAATTGAAATATTCAAGCAACTAGGTAAGGGTGATGCCTTTGAAATTGTAAGCACATCAGAAGAATCCTTAAATATAGATCGCAAAAAAGTTGGAATAACTGCAGCCATTGAAAACGCGTCAGTATTAGTTGAAGAGGAGGAGGATATTTCACTGGCTATAAGTAGATTAGATTGCATGATTGAAACCTGTGGACGAATTTTTTATATAAGTTTTACGCATCATACCGAAAATCGATTTGGTGGAGGGAATTACAGTGACAATATTGGTCTAAAAAAAGACGGGAAGCAATTGCTGGAATATCTGGATGATAAGTCAATAGCTATTGATTTTTCTCATGCCAGTGATCAATTAATGATAGATTCACTTGATTTTATCGATCAAAATCAATTAAAGATACCCGTAATGGCCAGCCATTCCAATTTTAGAAAACATTGGGAACATGTAAGAAATCTACCGGATGAATTAGCTCAAGAGATAGTTAATAGAAAAGGATTAATAGGCATGAATTTTCTAAGAAATTATATTCACGAAAGTCAACCAAATCATTTATTAGAACACATCTCTTATGGTCTCCATACAATGGCAGAAAATGCATTAGCCTTCGGTGCAGATTATTTTGATATTAAAGCAATTACAGATCCTGAAAGACAGCCTCTGTTTTTTAAGAATCATGAAAACGCGAGTAAATATCCTGAAGTATTAGATGCTTTAAAAAAGCGGGGCATTAAGAATAGTAAATTGGAAAAGCTTTCAAATGAAAATGTCTTAGCTTATATCAAAAGGTCCTGGACATAATCTAATTTACCTCAGCCATCTAATTAAAAGAAAAAATAAGACGGGAACTGTATACAATGCAAGAAAACCCATTATTGGACTGAGTAAATGAAAGAGGGAATCTAATTTTTTATTGGGTTTGTAATAAACAATTCCAGTGTATAAAAAAACTGCAAAATAGAGAATCCCATTGAAGATTATCGGTCTTTTATAAAAAATAAAACAACAAATCGTTATTAGAGCCGCATGCCCAACTACAAATGCGTTAATGGCAATATGCTCAGCATAGCTCTTCTTAGCATCAAAGAGCCAGTTCCAAAAAGCTAAAACTGGAATTAAAAGAAACCATAAATATTTGAAATAATTGGACATGAGCTCACCAAGGTCTACACCCAAAGCAAAAGGGCTTATACTATTGTCATCAATTTCAAACTGTCTTTTCTCAAAGTTTAATAAATTATGATCTGCGAAATTTTGGTCGATTAGGACCAATATGGTCAGCATCATAAAAGCATAAGTAAGTGGGTTTAAAATATACTTTCGCTTTCCTTCTAAATAATTTGATATAGTTAACTTTGGATTCAAAGTTAAGCCAATGATATTTTTATAAATACCTTTATCGAAATTGGTGATCGATGATAGAAAGTTGTTGATTTCCTTCTTTAATGCTAATTTTTCAACAGATGTTTTCTGTCCACAATGTTGACAAAAGTTGCCACTTGTTTCTTTACCGCAGTTTAAACATTGCATTTAGAAATCTTTTATGAAAAAATGCAAGTTCGAGTTACTCAGTAAAAGGATAGTTTTCTTGAAGATAATTATCAGTAAATAATTCAGATGCATCTGGGAAATTTGAATTTTCAGCAAACTCAATGGCAGCATCTACTTCTGCTTTTACTTCTTTTTTAATTTTATCGATCACTTCTTGATCGTAATGTTTTCCTTCTACAATTCTCTTCTCCATCTTTTTGATAGGATCCAAGCCTTTGTATTCATTCAACTCAGATTTGTCTCTGTACTTTCCTGGATCGGAAACAGAGTGACCTTTATATCGATAGGTTTTAATTTCTAAATAATATGGACCTTTGCCCGCTCTAATATGTTCAGCAGCTTTGGTAATTGCATTGTGCACAGCTTCTGGATCCATCCCGTCAACTGGCTCGCTTGGCATATCAAAAGCGGATCCAATTTTATATAGATCATGTACGTTACTGGTTCTTTCTACCGAAGTCCCCATTGCATAATGATTATTTTCGCAAATAAATAAAGCTGGTAACTTCCAAGTCATGGCCATGTTAAATGCCTCATATAATGCTCCCTGTCTTGCAGCTCCATCACCAAACATAGTAACACATAAATTTTTTGTTTCTCTATATCTTTCAGCAAAAGCGATACCTGCTCCAATTGGAATTTGAGCCCCAACTATCCCATTTCCACCAAAATATCTATTTTCTTTTGAAAAGAAATGCATGGATCCACCCTTTCCTTTTACCGCACCAGTTTCTTTTCCGTATAATTCTGCCATACAAGCATTCATAGAGACGCCCTTCATCAGTGCAATACCATGTTGTCTATAAGCGGTAACAAGTGCATCATCAGCAGTCAGGGCTGAGTCTAAACCAGCCGCAATGGCTTCTTGACCAATATATACATGGAAGAATCCACGAATTTTTTGTTTACCATACATTACGCCAGCCCGTTCTTCAAATTTTCTAATTCTCAACATTAGCCTATACCATTCTAGCATAGTTTCTTTGCTTATTTTACTTTTTTGAGCTGTTTTTTTCTTCGTTTCTTTTTCTATTGTCTGCGCCATATTTAAGACTTTGTATTTTGAACCATAAATATAAGGATAATTCCTTGTTTAATAAGTCCATTTCCTTCTAAAGGTTTAACAAATAACGTAATTTGCAATGGAAGATATATAATAAATCAAATTTACATAAATTTTGTTTAAATCATTAAGCTAATCAATTGATTTTAAAACACTTAAAAGTTGCTAATTACAGAAACCATGAAGCCAGCGAGCTGAAACCCGTTAATGGTGTAAATTGCATTGTAGGGCAAAACGGGATGGGTAAAACTAATATTTTGGATGCCATCTATTTTCTCTGCATGACCAAAAGTCATATTTCTGGACAAGATAAAAGCTTAGTCCGACACACTGCTGATTTTGTAAGAGTGGAGGGAAAGTTTGATCGCGAAAATGAACCTGTCAAAATTGTATCTAAACTTCAAGCAGGAAAGAAAAGATTTGAAAGGGATGATGTAGCGTATAAAAAATTGGCAGATCATATTGGCTTACTCCCAGTAGTAGTGTATTCTCCTAAAGAAATTGCCATTGTGAACGAAGGAAGTATTGAACGTAGAAGATTTTTAGATAATGGTTTGTCACAAATTGATCCTCAATATTTACATCATTTATTAGTGTATCGAAAAGTCAAAAAACAAAGAGATGCGCTTTTAAATGAGTTTGCGGACAAACGGTATTTTGATCAAAAGTTAATTACCACCTTTGACGAACAACTAATTCCGCCTGCCAATTACATAGCGCTAAAACGTCAAGAATTTATTGCGGCCTTCCTACCCATATTTTCAAATTTATATAGAGAAATTTCCAATGGACAAGAAGCGGTTTCCATTACCTATAAATCAAAAATGTTGGAAATTCCATTCGGGGAACTGTTGAAACAAAATATTGAAAAAGATAAAGTGCTGAAAAGAACCTCGGTGGGTATTCACAAGGATGATTTAAGCTTTTTTATTAATGAAACGCCGCTCAAGCACTATGCGTCTCAAGGACAAATTAAATCATTTATATTAGCTTTGAAAATTGCCCAATATGAAATGTTAAAAGCGAAAATAAAAACAGCTCCTATATTGTTATTCGATGATATTTTTGACAAATTAGATTTGAAACGTGCTAAACATTTATTAGCCTTAATTCGAGAAAGAACCCTAGGGCAAATCTTTATTACGGATACAGATAGTTCAAGGGTGGAATTAATTGTGAAAGAAGCGGGTTTAGATTTTAAGATATTTAATATTGAAAATGGTCAAATAACAAATCAAAATTGAAAAGACAAAACGATCAAACATTAGCTGATATTTTAAAGGCCTTTGTCAATCAAAAGAAGGTTAAGCCAAAAATTTACCAAAAGAAGATTGAGGAAATTTGGGCTTTCCATATGGGTAAAAGCATTAATCAATATACCACTGGTTTAAAATTGAGGAAAGACATACTTTTTATTACCTTAAATTCCGCGCCATTAAAAAAGGAATTATCTATGGGTAAAGAAAAAATTAGAAGTATGATTAATGAGGAATTGGGGGAGGAGTTTATAAAAGAAGTTAAAATATTCTAACGACTATTAATTTGCATTGAAGGTATTACATGAAACGGTACTTCTATTACTTTTTAATATTGATATTTCCATTTGCCATAATGGTTTTAATCAATGAAACCGTCAAAGCAAGCACGGATCAAAAAGGCTTTCAGCGTCGAAATAGTATAGCTATTAACTCTTCTTTAAAAACTAAGGACAGATGTACCTGGAATTGCCATAGTGACACCAATTATTGTAAAATAAATCATGTGAAATTATCCAAGTCTTTTATTAATAAAATAGATCCTATTTATTTTGGTATAATTAAATCGTTAAAGTCGACTGGTAAATATAGATTAGCGAATATTGTATTTTTGGTAATTTTAATTCCCCTTATATTATACTGGCTGTTAATCAAATCTATAAGTATGCAGATTAGAATAAATGCCTTATTAAATAAGAATAAGCAATGCTAGTAATTGATAAGATCTATACCTACTGCACAGATTTTATAATAAATCTTGCAAACATCTTAAACCTTTCCTATTATGAAGTTAATGCGATGGTGTTTTGCCTGCTTTATCCGCTATTAATAATCCTACTAACCGCTATTTACTTTTTACAAAGAAGTAGATTAAGAAAGATTGAATCCCAAATCAATGATCGCAAGTTGTAATAATAAAGCTAATATAGTTTATTAATTCTACATCATTAAAGAAAAGCTCTTCTCCTGATCACATTTAATAATAGCAAAGGGAATAATAATCGTAGCGCATTATATAAATAAGTTGTCAAAACGACCTTATATTTCATAAGGATAACCAAACCAATATCTTCTCTGACTTCATAATCAGAACTTGCATACCCAAAAGCAAAAATTAAACTATTTGAATAGCTAGCATTGCAATGAAAATTATAAGATTTATAGATTGAGTTTTCCAATCATAAAGCATATTAATTAATAAAATACTGACAATGGAAGATAGACAATAAAATAGTCTACCAGTCAAAACGCTTCCTTGGAAAACACCAATGGTCACACAGATTAATAATGCAGCATTGCCAATAGCTAAACCAATAGTAGCGCCTCTATCTTCTTTAAATTTTTCGGTAAGGATTCTTTTTGAGTTGGTGTTTTCAATTTTGTGTTCTGTTAAATTTAAATAAAATGTTTCAATCATTAGTGGTTTTTCTACTAAAAGCTATTATTATACAAGAACTAAAACCTTATCTAAGCCAAATTTTATTTTAAAATCGAAATATGGAATATAAAGTTGACGAAACTAAAATTACTACCTTAATGGCTCGAAAAGGCTTATTTGTTGCAGGAGTTTCGACTGGTTTGGTTTTATTAATGTTTACATTGATTTTAATATTTACAGGAGGGATTAGCATTATTGGAATTTTACCTAAAATTTTACCATACTTTTTGGTTCCATTTATTTTTTTATTTCTAATAAGTTTCGCTGGAAGTGGTATAACCAAATCAAAACGTTGGGTTATTGAAGACGATTTTGTAATTGAATATTTGAATCAAGATGGCTTAGGTTCTTTCGATGCATATGCATTACGAAAAGCAGAGAGGAGGCATGGTCAACAAAATGAAAAAATGATTCGTGCCCATCAATTAGATCGAGTAAATTTTAAAAAGAATTGCGTTACCATACGCACTAGAAATTATAACTTTTGGAATGGAAATGGAGGGATTGAAATTCCAAAAGAAGCTACTAATTATGATGAAATAATTGAGAAGTTAAAAATTTTTCAATCTAGGTCTAGACCTTAATCGCCACCACTTCTAACATCATTGGACCAAATATAAGTGCTCCCTCATGCATTTCTAGTTCATCCATTTCATCTAATGCAGTATTCAACTGATCTTTAGTTAGAAGTCCAGCTTGAACCAATTTCGGAAAATAAATTTCATAAAAAGATTTAGGCCATTGCCACGCTAAATCATCAGGTCCACCTAATTTTGCCATCGGTCGAGTACTGATAACTTCCAAGCCAGCATCATAAAAAATCCCAGGTAGTTCTCTTCCAATATTCATATCTCCATCACCTTCTTGCATGCTTTTGAAAGCAATCTCTATTGCTTTGGCTAGCCCTTCATATCGAGGATATGTTTGGTGCGTCGACCAATCAAAATATTCGTGGGCTACAAATGCTGCTCCGGGCCGCATTGCGTCTGAAATCTTTTGCACAATTTCTGCTGGGTTGGCAACCCATAACAATGCCCATCTGCAAAATACGCCATCCAAACTCATCGGGTTTAAAACCATGTCATCAAAATCTGCGCAATGGGTATCAATGTTCAAACCATGCAATGCTTTTATCTGATCCAAAAAATTAATAAAGTTTTTGGATTTATCTACTGCGATTACCTTACCTTCTTCTCCAACAATATATGATAAATCTCTACTTGCAAATCCTGGACCACATCCCAAATCTAATATAGTTTGTCCTTTGCCAAATTCTGCAATTTCCCATCCTTTTCTAGCCTCAGCAGCCCAAATTTGGTGTTGTAATCCTAGCCGATGTAATTCATCTTTACCGGTGCCAAGGACATAGTCTTTGCTTTTATTGGTATCAATTTTTTTATTAAGATCTATTCTTTTTGCCATTTTTTAAAATTTGATATTAGATGGTCTGATTCTATCCATCTAAAATACTATATTTACAAGTCCCAAATTTACAGATTACTTTTTAAAAATTTGGCGTCTTAAACATTAGCAAAAATAATTATAAGAAAATATGGTTCAGGAAATTTTAGGCTCTTTTTATTTAGGAGCAGAATATGATCTTAAAGCGCAAGCGATAGGAAAAGAGTTAATTAATTATGATTCTAGAGATTTGTGCACCCATGCAGTTTGTGTAGGAATGACTGGGAGTGGTAAAACAGGTTTATGTATTGGCCTTCTAGAAGAAGCAGCAATGGATAAAATTCCAGCAATAATTATTGACCCAAAAGGAGACATGACTAACCTATTGTTGCAATTTGAAAATCTAGCCCCAGATGATTTTCAGAAATGGACAGATCCAGATGAGGCGGGAAGAAAAGGTTTAAGTCCTGAGGCGCATGCAGCTGCCACTGCTAAAAAGTGGGAAGAAGGATTAAATAATTGGGGTCAAGGAAAAGAGAGAATTGCAGCATTAAAAAATGCAGTTGAATATACCATTTATACCCCTGGCTCAGATTCTGGAGTATCTATAAATATTATGGGTTCTTTTGCAGCGCCTTCCGTAAGCTTCGAAGATGATGCAGAAATGCTCAATGAGCGTATTCAAGGAACTGTTGCTGCATTATTAGGTATGATTGATAATAAAGAAGATCCATCTCGATCAAGAGAAGGTATTTTGTTAGCGACCTTATTTGAGCATTTTTGGAGAAAAGGAGAAGACTTAGATTTGACTTCATTAATTCGAGGTATTCAAAAACCTCCCTTTTCAGAATTAGGCGTTTTTGATGTAGATACTTTCTTTCCAGAAAAAGACCGTTTTCAATTAGCAATGGATTTCAATTCATTGCTCGCTTCCCCATCCTTTAGATATTGGTTGCAAGGTGAGCCCTTAGATATTGAAAAAATTTATTTTACTCCAGAAGGAAAACCTAAGCATAGTATTTTTTACATCGCGCATTTATCAGATAGTGAAAGAATGTTTTTTGTAACTCTGCTATTAAATAGTTTAATTACTTGGATGAGACGCCAATCAGGGACGAGCAGCTTAAGAAGTTTGTTGTACTTTGATGAAATTTTTGGCTACTTTCCTCCAACTGCAGAACCACCTTCAAAGAAACCTTTACTCACTTTATTAAAGCAAGCCAGAGCATTTGGGGTAGGCGCCGTTTTAGTTACCCAAAATCCAGTTGATATTGATTACAAAGGTTTATCGAATGCAGGTACTTGGTTTATCGGAAAATTGCAAACGGAAAGAGATAAAATGAGGGTTTTAGATGGTTTAAAAGGCGCAATTGCAGAGGCAGGGACAGAGACCGATATTGATTTTAGTGAAGTGATATCTTCTTTAAATTCCCGCGTATTTTTATTACACAACGTTCATGATTCCGCGCCTCAAGTTTATCATACTAGATGGGCAATGTCTTACTTGAGAGGTCCGATGACTAGACCCCAAGTGAAGGAATTAATGGAAGAGCGAAAAGATCAATCTGCAAATACTGGAGGACCATTTAGTATTGCTGCGCAAGCAGCACCTGCGGTGCAAAAAGTAAAAGCGGCAGCACCACCATCTGTGGATCCATCTATCGATCAAAGATATTTTGCGGTTTGGAAATCTGCATCCGAGGCAGCTAGCGAATTAGGAAATAAGCAGGAATTAAAATTAGAATATGAACCAGTTGCATTGTCAATTGGAAAAGTTAGATACTATGATGCGAAAAGTGGATTAGATGAGATAGAGTCTTGTTCTGTATTAACCATGCCGCCTGATGATTTTGGTAGAGTAAATTTCGATGAGGGCTTGGCAATAGACGATTGGGAAAAATCCTTATTAGCTCAACCTGATCATCCCGATGGGGTAGGCGTCGCCTATGAATCCGTTCCCGATGCAATGAATTCCTCTAAAGAATTGACAAGCATAGAAAAAGAATTTAGCAATTGGTTATACCAATCTAAGGCTAAAACCATTTTGGAGCATAAAAAGTTAAAGCTAAGACAAGAAGCAGGCGAATCAATGGTAGAATTTCAGTCTAGAGTCCAACAATTGGCTAGAGAACAAAGAGATGAAGAGCTGGATGAATTGCAAGATAAATTTCAAGTTAAGTTGGATCGGATAGAAGATAAAATTAGGAAGGAAGAACAAGATGTTCAACAAGCAACTGCGGAAGTGCAAGATCGGAAAACAGCGGAAATTGTTGGTGTAGCAGAAACCATCTTCTCTGTGTTTGTTAAACGTAGATCCCGGTCTATTTCAGCGGCCACTTCTCGAAATAGAATGAAGCGAAGAGCAAAAGAAAAATTAGCAGAAAGCAGAGAGGATTTAGAAGAATTACACGATGACTATCAGGATTTAGAAAAGGATTTAAAAGAAAAACTAGAGGATATTAAATTCAAATGGGAAAATATCGAAGATGGATTAAGCAGGGCTGAAGTTAAACCGCGGAGAACGGATGTCAAAGTAGATGGAGTGATGCTGGCATGGCATCCGTATTGGGTTGCTGCTGATGGATCTAGGGTTTCTGCAAGGAAATAATAGGTGTTTGCACATTTAAGATTAAAGTAAGAAATGATTATATTTCATCTAATTTATTTAAGATTAAGATTCTGTAAAATTTTATTCGTATGGCAAAATTTAATTTGGAGGTGAATGGTCAAAATTTCGATGTTGAAGTCGATCCGAGTACGCCGATCTTATGGGTGTTAAGAGACCACTTAAAAATGCTAGGAACCAAGTATGGTTGTGGGATAGCCCAATGTGGAGCATGTACTATTCATCTCGATGGAGAAGCGGTTAGATCTTGTGGTTTACCAATATCTTCAATTGACAAAAAAGCCATTACGACTATTGAAGGCATCTCTGAAAATGGAGACAGTAAAATTCAAAAAGCATGGTTGCAACACGATGTTCCACAGTGTGGATATTGCCAAGCTGGACAAATAATGTCTGCGACAGCTTTACTTAAAGATAAGCCTAGCCCTAGTGATGAAGATATTGATATAGCCATGCACGGCAACATATGTAGGTGTGGAACTTATTCAAGAATTAAAGCAGCGATTAAAACTGCTGCAAATAGTTAGCATTAGTTCTGCTCAAAAATTATTGCAAAACACAAGATTTCAAAATTTAATAGCATGTCAATATTAAAAACATCAATAGGCAGACGTCGTTTTCTTAAATCATCTGCATTAACTGGCGGTGGCTTAGTGCTGGGCTTTTCTTGTTTCGTTTCCTGTCAAACGAAAACGGAAGAAGAAGTTTTAGCCATGCCAGATGAATGGTTTGAAATGAATTCGTATTTGAAAATCGGAGATAATGGAGTAGTGACAATTTATACGCCAAATCCTGAATTTGGCCAAAATGTTAGAACCTCTATGCCCATGTTGGTTGCTGAAGAATTGGATGTAGATTGGAAAAAAGTTATTGTAGAACAAGCTCCATTTCATGCAAAAAAATATGGATTTCAATTTACAGGAGGAAGTCGAGGGATAAATTCTAGGTGGGAACCTTTAAGAATGGCTGGTGCATCTGCCAGACATATGCTTAGAGCAGCAGCTGCAAAGCAATGGGAAGTTCCCATAGAAGAAATATCAACTAGCGAAGGTGTATTGCATCATACCTTGAGTGACCGAACGACCAGCTATGGAGAAATGGCTGCTGCTTCAGTTGATATTCCCGTTCCAAAAGAAATTAAATTAAAAGAAGTAAAAGATTTTAAAATAATCGGAAAATCCCATAAGAATGTCGACGCAAAAAATATAGTGACGGGAAAGCCTATGTTTGGGTTGGATTATCAAGCGGAAGGCATGCTAATTGCAATGATTGAGCACCCACCAGCTTTTGGAATGAAATTAAAATGGGTAGACGATGCGGCAGTGAAAGCAATGCCAGGGATTGTAGATGTAGTAAGTATTAATAGTTTTAAGGAAGGTTATGAAAAAGGAGGCTTTGATGTGAATGCCTTCCCTGAATTAGTTGCCATTGTAGGTAATTCTACCTGGGAAGTAATGCAGGCGAAAAAGAAATTGAAAGTGGAATGGATGCCCTTTACTGCCAAGACAGAAACAATTAATGGTTTTAGAGGTAAAGAGGAAAAGCACACGCCAGCTGGATTGGAATCAACCACAGAACATAATGCACGGATAGAAGAATTGGCCTCAAAGCCAGGAAAAATTGTAAGAAAAGATGGTAATCCAGAACAGGCTTTTAAAAATGCCGCAAAAGTTATAGAAAGATCTTATTCTGCTCCATTTCTCGCACACAACACAATGGAGCCCTTGAATGCTTTTGCTCATGTCCAAGAAGATAAAGTTAAAATTGCAGCACCTATTCAAATTCCTAATTTTATAATGCCGACCTTGGCTAGTAGTCTTGGGATTGAACTAGAAAATATAGAAATGGAATTACCTCGGATGGGTGGAGGTTTTGGCCGTAAAGCATATGCTCATTACGTAGTGGAAGCGGCATTGATTTCTCAAAAAGTAAATGCGCCTGTAAAGTTGATTTATTCAAGAGAAGATGATATGACCAATGGCATTTATCGGCCAGCTTATCAAGCGACTTATAAAGCAGCTTTCGATGAGAACAATAAATTGACAGCCATTCATATTAAGGCAGGAGGAATTCCTGAAAGCCCACTTTTTGCGAATCGTTTTCCAGCTGGGGCTTTGGACAATTACCTGGCGGAAGAATGGGCCATCGACTCCAATATCACGATCGGTGCTTTTCGGGCACCTCGTTCAAATTTCATGGCAGGAGCAGAGCAAGCTTTTTTAGATGAAGTTGCAGAAGCTGCAGGGGAGGATCCTATCCAATTTCGTTTAGATTTACTTCAACGAGCAAAAGAAAATCCAGTTGGAGAAGAGAATGATTATGATGCTGAGCGATATGCCGGAGTATTAAATTTGGTCCGAGAAAAGTCAGCCTGGGGAAATGAAAAATCAAATAAGCATAGAGGAATTTCTGCTTATTTCTGTCATAATTCTTATGCTGCTCATGTCCTCGACATGGAAGTCAAAGATGGTAAACCAATGGTAACGAATGTATGCTGTGCCATAGATTGTGGAATTGTAGTAAATCCTGATGCTGCGATAAATATGGCGGAAGGCGCAATTACAGATGGTATCGGCAATGCTTTCTATGGAGAACTAACTTTCAAGGAAGGACAGCCTGAAAAGAAAAATTTTCATCAGTATAGAATGATTAGAATGGGTGAGGCTCCTAAGGCAATAGAGGTTCATTTTGTTAAAAATGAAATTGCTCCTACGGGTATGGGAGAACCTCCTTTTCCTCCGATTTTTGGAGCCGTCGCCAATGCTATTTATAAAGCAACAGGAGTGAGAAAATACAAACAACCATTTCTAGGTGATAAAGAAGTATTAGGATAATAGGTAACGGGATCTTCATTTGAAGCTTATATTTTCTAAGGATTTCCTTTTTTTGTAGCTTAATAATACTTCAGCTGAAATAGATGTAAGCATAAAATATTGTCATGACTTCAAATCGTTGAAAGGCCTATTAAAACGTAAAATGCTATCCAAGTGACATTGGGAAAGTGCATTTTAATGCTATCTTAAAGTTGAAATAATAAACACATTGCTCAAATTTATTTATATGAATGATTTATTTTCAAAAATATCAATCGTCATAACAGTATTTCTTTTTTTGGATACAGTCAATGCCGAAAAATATGTAGTAAATAGTCAGCAGTCTTTTCAAAATGCACATGATGATGCAGGAGTCAATGATTCTATAATTTGGGAGACAGGAACATTTTCAGATATTTACATGATTGTCGATAAAGATAACCTTTACATAGGGTCTGAAACGTTGGGCAGTACTATTTTTAATGGCGCCTCAAGAATAAGAGTAAATAGTGATTTCGTTACACTAGAAGGCGTACAGTACATTGGTGGAAATATAGGAACCAATGATATTATTAATATCTATGGGAGTAATAATCTGTTTACTCAAATAAATATTGATCGATACACTTGCTATAAATATTTACGAATTCGAGAGCAATGTCAATACGTTAGTGTTACTTATTGTAATTTTGAAAATAGATTAAATCTAGCTGATCAAAATATCTTGTCAATTCTAGTAGATGCTAACAATCCCGGGTATCATAAAGTGCAATATTGTTCTTTTAAAAATATTGATGGGACTGGTAATGATTTGGGGATAGAACCGATTAGAATTGGATTAAGTACCCAAGCAGATCGAAATAGTCGCTCCTTGGTGGAGTATTGTTATTTTACTCAATGTAATGGAGATGGGGAGCTCATTTCTAGTAAGTCCAGTCAAAATGTATATCGATATAATACTTTTGAAAATAATCCATTGGCGGAATTAGTTTTACGTCATGGCTCGCAAAATATTGTTTATTCTAATTTCTTTTTAAATGGCAAAGGTGGAGTCAGAATCAGAGAAGGTCAAAATCATTACATTTATAATAATTATTTTTATGAATTAGATGACCGTCCATTGTTTATTCAAAATGAATCCTCAGATCCCTTAGATAATATAAATATTGCTTTCAATGCGATCATTGAATGTGATGAAGTTCGCCTTGGAGGAACGGGAAGTAATAAACCAACTAATGTTACTTTTTCAAATAACATTTTTGTAGATCCCGACGACAGTCTATTTGAGGATCCTACCAATACGGAAACTTGGATAGGTAATATTACCAAAGGCAGTCTAGGCATTCCAATTCCAAGTAGCGGTTTAAATCCTGGAGATCCTAATTTAGTAGAAAACAGTAAAGGATTTTTTGGTCTGGAAGCATCAAGCCCTGCGATTAACAATGCTAGTTCAGGTTATTTAGAATTACCACAATTTGAAGGTATGGATCCAATTGATTCAGAAATTTTATTTGATTTAATGAAGGAAAATCGTCCAGCATCAATTGCTGAGAAGGATATCGGCTGTAGTGAATTTCCACACAACATCATGATTCAGCCAATGGCTACTGAGGACAATACTGGACCGATTTATTTGCAACCACCAGTAACTAGCATTAGGGAGAACGGAATCATTGTAGATGATCTTTTTACTTTCTCTCCTAATCCAGTAGAAAGTCAAATTTTAATCAATCTCGATCATTCTAAAAATGCAGAGATCATTGTTGATATTTTAAATTTTCAAGGTCAAACTGTAAAATCTTTATTTGATGATGTATTGCCAGCAGGCGAGCATGAGATTACAGAAGATATGACAGGATTACCTTCGGGTGCTTATTTTATTAGCATGAAGAGCCGGAACATTGGGACAGGCATATTGAAGTTGCAAACTTCCAGCTTTATTAAATTATAAGTTATCCTGAGCGAGCGCAGCGAGTCGAAGGATGTCAATATTTGATTTGCCATTTTATTATTGTATGGTTCTATCTATAATTGAATCATTCAATAATACCACCTAATAACAGTAATACAAACGAAATAAAACTCGCTACCGTCCTTACATCATTTCTCATTAATCCAACTTTCTCCCCAAATCAAAAAGGCCATTACTTTAAAAGAGCCATGGCTTAATCAAATAGACGTTATTATTTGAGTTGCGTGTGGTGGTCTAGATCTAAAATTTTAATTCCACCTGCAATGTGAATTTATCTTTAATCATTTTATTCCCTAAGCTTTTAAAAAAGGAACCTGATCCATATTTTACATTAAATGCTGATCGATTTAAGGTTATATTAGCAGTTGCAGTATCATCAGTTACGGTTGTTTCAAAAATGACTTGCTTCGTAATTCCTTTTATAGTGACGTCAGCTGTGACTTGGTAAACTCCGTTTCCTTTTGCGCTTGCTTCGGTAATCTGTAATGTAGAGATTGGATATTTTTCCACTCCAAAAAAGCCTTCTGATTTTAAATGGCCGATTAGTTTGTTGGCGCTAGATACTGAAAGATCAGTACATAAAATGGAATTCATGTCTAATTTAAATGTCCCACCGCTTAAGTCTCCATCCTCATTAAACGTCAATTCTCCAGATTTGAGATTGATGGTTCCGCTATGTTTGCCAGCCACCTTTTTCCCTTCCCATATGATTGTACTTTTTACGATTTTTTTAGTGAATGGTGGTATTACCGTATTCGCAAACGAGTTTGACATAGATAGAATAGTAAATAAAAAGCCTATTAAAAATATATTGAAGATATTGATGATCTGCTTTAAATTAGAAGCATTCGAAAGAATTATTTTTAACTTAGACCTGTTCATTAGTAAAAATTTTATTTGATAAGTTATCATTTATTCGATAGTACAAAGATGCATCAGATTTTCGATTTTTAAATTAACAATTGCGACTTTTAGTATAAGATTTCCGACATCGATGCTATAAATGCGACATGAATCAAACTTATCAGGGCACTAAATATTTTATTAGGTTTAATTTGTAAGAGGCAGACATTATTTAGGCAAGACCACATAAATGTTCCTGAAGCGAAGCGCCCCCCATATGCTCACTGCTTTCCAAAATACGTCTAAAGTCTTAGGTCTGATGTCTGACGTCTCCCTCCTCATCCACAATAACCACTTGCATAAGAATAAATTAATTTTGGATTCCAACTTAATGATTTTCCTAAACTCATTCTTGACCACCGATCCGTTTTAGGAATGTCTAGTTGAGTTAAACATTCAATACCCAGTTTATTCTCAATAGGCAACATCGTTTTTTTACCCTTTTGACTATGCTTGAGCTTTAATAGTTCAATCCCCGCTTTTTCATCCTTTGCAATAACTAGGCCTCGGCCAAAGTCCGGTAAACAATATCCCAATAATTCATGCTCCATATTAAAATATCCAAAACCAGTTTCATAGTATCGCTCAATTAAATGTTTGCGGCATTCTCCATTTGCAATTAAATCCATATTACAGATGCTTTGTAAATCCTTCTTTTCTAAATTTTTAATTGGAGTTCCAGCTTTGTACACTTGATTTTGAGCTGAATAGAAACCTTGATAACTAGTGACTTTTCTAAATCCGATTTTCTCGTACACAGATTCCCCAAGTTCGGTTGCGATTAATAATTGTGTCTCGCAACCTTGCTTGTCTAAATAATCTACCAAATGCTGTGTCATTTTAGCGCCAAGCCCTTGTTGTCGATATGCTTTGATGATAATAATGTTAGCTAGCCATCCAATTTTACCTTTGTAGAAAACATTCCCTGTACCTACAATTTCTTTATCCTGAAGTAAAATAAATGCTTTGAAAAAATCTGTAGGTAAATAGCTTCGTAAAAAGGATTCATAGTCAAAGTCCCAATCAAGAGGAGGGATCTTGTTCAGACCAGTAATTTGAGATGGATTTAATTCGTGTATCATTTGTATTGTTATCAATTTACAATTTAAGGCTTTGATATAAGAAAACCGAATTTCCATTCTTGTAAAACTGGGCACTGTCTGAGCAAACGGTTATAGGTTTTAGTGGTGTTGGGAATGAGTTTAATATTGTGCTTGTGGAGGCCGAGAGGTCTGGAGACCTTCGGCTGGAAGTCGTATTTCATGCTTGGTGAAGGGATTTGAAATAGACTTAAGACATTAGATTCAAGACTTAAGACAGATTGTTATACGAAATGTAAAATTGAAAAAAGCCGCGGCAGCGGGTTTAAGATTAGAGAAAACCGAATTTCCATTCTTATAAAACTGGGCACTGTTTGAGCACACGGTTATAGCTTTTCGTGGGGTCTGGGACGTGGCCATAGCGGGGAGAAAAGCGTAGTGTGAAATACTGGTAAGTAGTGTGTTGAGCAATGGCGGAAAAGTCAAAGCGAGTTTGCCCTGTTTAGGCCCTTTTTTTTGCTTCGTTATTTTTGGGCCAGCAAAAAAAATGAAGGCCCCGCTGGCAGGCGAACGTTATATCAATTATTTAAACTAAAATTCCATCAGGAATAAAAAGACTTAAGACATTTGACTCAAGACAAAAGACAGATTGTTATACGAAATGTAAAAGTGAAAAAACCCGCGGCAGCGGGTTTAAGATTAGAGAAAACCGAATTTCCATTCTTATAAAACTGGGCACTGTTTGAGCACACGGTTATAGGTTTCGTGGGGTCTGGGACGTGGCCATAGCGGGGAGAAAAGCGTAGGGTGAAATACTGGTAAGTAGTGTCTCAAGCAATGGCGGAAAAGTCAAAGCGAGTTTGCCCTGTTTAGGCCTTTTTTTTTGCTTCGTTATTTTTGGGCCAGCAAAAAAAATGAAGGCCCCGCTGGCAGGCGAACGTTAATTCAATTATTTAAACTAAATTTCAATCAGGAATGGAAAGACTTAAGACACTAGACTCAAGACTTAAGACGGATTTTGATAAGGAATGAAAGGTCTACAAACCCGCGCGTGCGGTTTTAAGGTTTAAGAAAACCGAATTTCCATTCTTGTAAAACTGGGCACTGTCTGAGCAAACAATTATAGGTTTTCGTGGGGTCTGGGACGTGGCCACAGCGGGGAGAAAAACGTAGGGTGAAATACTGGTAAGTAGTGTGTTGAGCAATGGCGGAAAAGCCAAAGCGAGTTTGCCCTGTTTAGGCCCTTTTTTTTGCTTCGTTATTTTTGGGCCAGCAAAAAAAATGAAGGCCCCGCTGGCAGGCGAACGTAAATTCAATTATTTAAACTAAATTTCAATCAGGAATAAAAAGACTTAAGACATTAGACTCAAGACTTGAGACAGATTTTGATAAGGAATGAAAGGTAAACAAACCCGCGTCAGTGTGTCTAAGATTTGAGAAAACCGAATTTCCATTTTTACAAAACTGGGCATTGTCTGAGCAATCAGATATAGGTTTTCGTGGGGTCTGGGAATGAATTCAAAATTGTGCTTGTAGAGGCCGAGAGGTCTGGAGACCTTCAGCTGGAAGTCGTATTTCATGCTTGGTGAAGGGTTTTGAAATAGACTTAAGACATAAGAGAGATTGTTATGCGAAATGTAAAATTGAACAAACCCGCGCGGGCGGTTTTAAGGTTTAAGAAAACCGAATTTCCATTCTTATAAAACTGGGCACTGTTTGAGCACACGGTTATAGCTTTTCGTGGGGTCTGGGACGTGGCTATAGCGGGGAGAAAAGCGTAGTGTGAAATACTGGTAAGTAGTGTGTTGGGCAACAGCGGAAAAGTCAAAGCGAGTTTGCCCTGTTTAGGCCCTTTTTTTTGCTTCGTTATTTTTGGGCCAGCAAAAAAAATGAAGGCCCCGCTGGCAGGCGAACGTTAATTCAATTATTTAGACTAAATTTCAATCAGTAATGAAAAGACTTAAGACAATAGACTCAAGACTTAAGACGGATTTTGATAAGGAATGAAAGGTGAACAAACCCGCGTCAGTGTATTTAAGATTTAAGAAAACCGAATTTCCATTCTTATAAAACTGGGCACTGTCTGAGCAAACATTTATAGGTTTTCGTGGGGTTTGGGACGTGGCCATAGCGGGGAGAAAAGCGTAGTGTGAAATACTGGTAAGTAGTGTGTTGAGCAATGGCGGAAAAGCCAAAGCGAGTTTGCCCTGTTTAGGCCCTTTTTTTTGCTTCGTTATTTTTGGGCCAGCAAAAAAAATGAAGGAGACTGTTCAATTAAGTGTGTCTTGTAAACTTTAAAGAATGAAGAGTAA
>Ga0209187_1000145_pt1 | contig 152890 bp, 115 predicted proteins | sample BantaG_FD_187430 | JGI IMG/M metagenome (GOLD analysis project Ga0209187, IMG submission 187430) | Marine algal microbial communities from Bantry Bay, Ireland - BantryBay_4 metaG (SPAdes) (version 2) | ecosystem: Host-associated > Algae > Red algae > Unclassified | place: Bantry Bay, Ireland...
TTAGAATTGTTCAAAATGGATCAAGGCAAAAAACGTAGGCGAACCCATAGGTTCGGCGAGGCTTTTTAACGAAGGAACATGAAGAACAAAATAAATAATTACCGTCATTCTAAACTAGAATTGGTATAAGTTCCTAGAATTTATGAGTTATTATAAACGTAATATGTATTCACTAAAGCTTACTAGTAACCCGCAGCTTGACCATCTTTCCTACTTTCGCTAGCCCCATAATAAACCTTATTCTCGGTATCCCACATGATCGCTTGGTAGCCGCCATATCCCCCGATATTGAACTGTATTTTATGTCCTTTTTTAGATAATTCTCGGATCACTTCATAATCGATTCCTGTCTCTAAATAAAGGATACCCCCATCGGTCATGATCTCGCCTGTAGGCTGTGAAGATCCACCATGTTGTATACGCGGTGCATCACCCGCTTCTTGTAAATTCATACCGAAATCAATTAAGTTAACCACAATCTGTGCATGACCTTGTGGCTGCATAGCTCCCCCCATAAGTCCAAAACTTACCCAAGGATCTCCATCTTTAGTAATGAATGCTGGAATGATCGTATGAAAGGGCCGTTTCGCTGGTTCGTATACATTTCTATGATTAGCGTCCAAAGAAAATAATTCTCCTCGATCCTGTAATACAAATCCTAAGCCAGGTGGCGTCATTCCAGAACCCATTCCTCTATAATTACTTTGTATAAGGGATATCATATTACCGTCACCATCAGCAACCGTCAAATATATAGTATCTCCTTCTTTAAGCTTACTTTCAGTAATTCGCTTAGCAGCCCTTTGTGGATTGATCAGTTTACGACGATCATCCGCATATGCTTTTGAGATCAGTTCTTGAACTGGTACATTTGCAAAATCCATATCAGCATAATACTTTGCTCTATCTTCAAATGCTATTTTCTTAGCCTCAGTGAAAGTATGTATGTATGCTTCACTACCAAATCCCATTTCTGAAATATCATAACCTTCTAATAAATTCAATATTTGTAGCGCTGCGATACCTTGTCCATTTGGTGGTATCTCCCATACATCATATCCACGATAATTAGTAGATACTGGATCTACCCATTCAGAAGTATGACTAGCCATATCCTCATAAGTTATAAATCCTCCTTGCTCTTTCATGTACTGTGCAATAGTACGTGCAATATCTCCTTTGTAAAACGCCTCTCGTCCACCTTCTACTATTTTCTTAAACGTATTAGCCAATGCTGGATTTCTAAATATTTCTCCTTTAATTGGCGCTTTCCCATTAGGCGCAAAGACCTCAGCAAAACCTTCGTATTTAGAAAGAAATGGAACACTTAGGTTCATGTAATAAGCAATTAATTCTGTAACAGGAAAACCATTCTCTGCATAATCTATGGCAGGTTCCAGTATTTCTGATATCGATAGTTTTCCATACTTTTCGTGTAATTCGAACCATCCATCTACACAGCCCGGCACTGAGACAGGTAAAGGGCCATGTGATGGTATTTTAGTCATATCGTTTTTTTGGAAATAATCTAGTGACAAAGAACTTGGTGATCGTCCACTCGCATTTAGTGCTGTCAATTCATTTTTTTCGGCATCCCAAACAATCGCAAACAAATCTCCACCCATTCCATTCCCTGTAGGTTCTACCAATCCCAGAAGTGCATTAGCTGCTATGGCTGCGTCGATGGCACTACCCCCTTTCTTAAGAATATCTAAAGCTACCTGCGTAGCTAGGGGCTGTGATGTAGCTGCCATTCCGTTCTGAGCAAGAACTTCAGATCTTGTAGCAAAAGATTTTCCTGTAATACGATCTTGTCCAGTTATATGTAAACTAATTATGAAGCATAATATGAATAGAATTATCTTATTTTCCATAGTACTAAATTTTAATATAGATCTTTTTATTTAATAGCTGTGCACCTTTCACAATAATGAATTCGGTACTAATGAAATTGTCTCCTGTAGACAATGCTGGCACTATAAGTTTTAATTTTCAATTGTATCTAGCCGAACAACTTACCACCTTTATTTTAAAGAATATTTATTATTTATGATGTTGTTTTTTCATGTAATAGTGTGGCGAGTTCCCTGCCATAATCGATAAAATCAATTGTTTCGTCTGTCCTAGCCAATTTGATTTTATCAAAAATAACTATGGCTTCACCATTACTTTCTAAATGATAAATTTGATGATTTTCGAAAAATCTAATCATCTCATCTGTGAAAAAGGATCGAATTTCCGACTCCTTATTTCCCATAATTAGGAATTTTTTAGAAAACCCTGGATACATCTCAAAATCGATATCCTTATATCCTGTATATGCCATTACTCTGTCAAACATTTTTTCAAATACCCCCTCTTTTTCCATAGTGAAAATAGGTATTTTTTTATTTAGTTTTAAGACCATTAAAGTTGTATTAAAGGTTTCAGCCGTAAAAGCTGCACCTTCATTGAAGGTTACATCTGTAATTTCCCAAGAAACATCTAAATCTTTAAATGTTCCTTTTAGGCAATTTGATTTACGTTCGATAGGTCTAATTTCAAAAAAATGAAAATTCTTTAGAAACGTCGTATTCCAATCCACTTGATTCGAGTAACGATAATTTTTTTCATTTGCTAAATTTTGTAATCGATTTTGCCTCGGTGATAATTTAGGAGCAGAACTGTTTAATGAAAGTTTTAAAGCCCTATTATAGGTGGATGATGAAACATGCGAATCCAATCCTTTTATGATGACTTTCCCTCCTAAGTCTTTTTGCATCAATAAGTAATCAACTAAATAATCCATATAGGTTATACCTACTAATCTGGTTTCCGATAAATCTATATTGACATTAGAACCAGAAGGAATTTGAGCCACTAGTTTGTCGATTTTTAAGATGCCTAAAAAATTCGCAATCCCTTTGATATTCAAATCGTAACTACCATCTGGTTTTGTTACTAAATTTGATCCCGATTTGTATACCATTTTAAAAAATAGTGGAATGGATACTCTTGCCAATAGCATGTGACTTACCATAGCCAATACTAAGCCACCAATTAATCCAATTAACAAGTTGGTATAGAGTGTTAAAATCATCGTACCTAGAAAGAATATTAATTGCTCGGTTCCTTGGTTATAAACTTGTTTAAACACTGCAGGCGAAGCTAGTTTAAACCCAGTATATACCAGCAAAATAGCAAATGCACATAGCGGCACCTGTCTCATTATAGGACTCAGTACCACTATAAAAAGTAATAACAACAGTCCCTGATACATATTAGACCACTTAGTCTTTGCACCATTATGGATATTAACCGTACTTCTTATGATCACAGCAATAATCGGCAATCCACCTATCATTCCTGCCACCATCGTACTCAATCCTATTCCTGTCAAATCCTTATTTAAATCTGTTTTTCGTTTGTAAGGATCTATTTTGTCAACAGCCTTCGCAATAGCTAATGATTCGATACTTGTTATGATTAAAATGGAAAATACAGTTGTCCAGAATTCTATGGTATTAATTTTACCAAAATTGGGATGCATAATAGAATCCATGATATTATCGGGAATATCTAAGAGTAAGGTAGGACTTACCTCATAGGCTTTTCCAAAGAAAGAAATGGTATGAGGATCAAAAAAATTGAAAGCATAAACGAAAGGAATGGAAAGTGCAATTACCCACATTGGCGCAGGCAAAATATGGAAAAACCGATAAGTGATCTTAGAATGAAACAATAATAAAATTAAACCTGCCAAGGCAATAATTACCACAAAAGGATTTGCTTTAGGCAAGTAGAGGATGGCATCTATAAGGTTTTGGATAATGCTCGGGCTACCTGAATAAGTACCCAAAGCAACGTGGATTTGTTTTGCAAAAATGATAATACCAATAGCAGCTAAAATACCATGAATTACGGAGGAGTGGAAGATATCCGCTAAGCGACCTAACTTTAATAATCCCAATAATACTTGAATGGCTCCTGAAACAACGATTGCTGCCAATACGTAGTTAAAAGCTTGACCTAAACCATCATCCATCATTGCTATGCCTAATAAAATGACAGCAATGACACCCTTGGCGGGTCCGTTGACAGAAATATGTCCTCCCCGATAAAAAGTTGTTACGACACCGCCCACAATAGCTGAAAAAATACCTGCCATCGCAGGAGCACCCGCTGCCAAGGCAATACCTAATGAAAGAGGTAAAGCAATGAGCGAAACACTCACAGCAGCGATTAAATCACTCTGCCAATTTTCAATTATTCCTTTAAAGCCACTTTTAGGTGTAGTATTCATTTTTCCGATTATCCACGATAATATAAAAATTAAGACAAATTCAAACACGTGAAATAATAAATAGTCGATTTATTTGACATGTACAAGCTACACTTATCCTTACAGCTCATGGTTTGACGGCCTCCCATTTCTATACGCTTACTTCTTTTTCATCTTTCAAATTCCCATAATATACATACTAACATTAGGATTATCAGGTTCCTTCCGACTTTGTTTGTGAAAAAAATTTTGCTCCGTTTCTCTATTAATTGCTTTTTCGGCGTCGAGAGGGAGAAGAATGAGAGATACTAGTCATGAGTAGATATCGTATTCTACGTTATCCAAGAATTATATGATCTTCAGACCTAGGTCATGTATCCAGTACTTAGTATAGTTCTATTGGTATTTTTATAATAATTTACGTACACTAGTCCTACAGATGCAACCCTTTGTAAATTGACTCGTCTTTCTTTTAGATAAAATAAAAATTTGGCTGATCTAGATTTTAAAAAAGAACTTATAGAAAAGTGTAAAGCTGGAAGTAATACTGCTCAGTATACACTCTATAATCTCTATGCTAAGTCTATGTACAATATCTGCCATAGAATGATGAAAAATACAATGGACGCAGAAGATATGTTACAAAGTTCCTTTATAGATGTCTACAGAAAATTGCACCAGTTTAGTTACCAGTCTACTCCAGGAGCCTGGATAAAAAGAATTGTTGTCAATAATTGTAGTACCGAACTTAAGAAAAGAAAACTACACCTAGTACCTATTACAGAGCGAGCAGAGATATCTAACGAACCGGTTTTACAAAACTATCATTACGATGTAAGCCAGATAAAAAAAGCGCTGTTCAAGTTACCAGACGGATACCGTGTTGTACTTTCTCTATATCTCATAGAGGGATATGATCATCAGGAAATAGCCTCTATTCTAGACATAAGTCCGTCGACCTCGAAGTCGCAGTATAGCAGAGCAAGAAAAAAATTAAAAGAAATACTAATTGCAGATGGAATAGACACCATGAGCATGATAAAATAATACTCGGATGAAAGATAGACTAGAAGAATACATAAGAAATAACAAGGAGGAATTTAATGATGAATTCCAAGGAGAAAAACTATGGAAAAGTATCCATGATCAGAAGCAAGCAAAGCTCGTAGCTTTTCCTTATACTAAAATTCTAAAGATAGCTGCCGCAGCACTGTTTGTAGTAAGTTTTAGTTTTTTGCTAAAGCAAAATCTACTTGCCCCTCCTCAGACCTTAAGTTCTATAGAAAAAGTAGAAGCTTCTGAAAAGAAGTATACTACACTAGTGAATAACAAAATGGAAAAAATTCCTAATTCAGAAAAAAACGCTAAGCTGTTTAAGGAAATGGCCCTTATAGATACGATCACACAAGAACTGAAAAACGAATTACTTATACATAGTAATGTCAACTCTGAAAAAGTTGTAAAAGCCATGATGAAAAACTATCAAACTAAACTCGATATACTAGAAAAAATCCACACGAAAATAGAAGACACGGAGGTTCCCGCTGAAACAGAAACACAAATAATTTACTAAAACACAGAGTCATGAATCATTTTAAAATTACATGCTCCGCTACACTACTCTTACTTTTTTTCGCAACGATTTCTTATGGTTCCATAGATAAAGGAATCATTGACAAAGAAATAAAAAAATCTTTCCCTGTAGGAAATTCACCCACGCTAGATGTAACAAATAAATTTGGATCCATAAATATACACAAAGGAAAATCTAATGAGATATCTGTGATCGTAAAAATCAGTGTAGATTCTAAGAAAGAAGAAATCGCCCAAAAAATATTAAGCGAAATAGAGATAGATTTTTCTAGTACCTCTAACTCCGTATCTATAGAAACAGAAGTAGGAGATATCAATACATCATCTAGTTGGTTTAACTGGGGAGGAAATAATAATATTAACTATACTGTAAACTATACAATATATGTTCCAGAGGATACAAACTTAGATCTAGATAATGCACACGGAGATATTAATATAAGTACGGATGTCAAAGCCTATGAAATAGAACTGATATTTGGTGATTTAAAAACTAAGAATATAAAAAACGATATAGATCTAGAACTAGCACATGGAGATGCATCTATGGGGAACTTTAAAAACGGAATGGCAGAGATTTCTTTTTCAACATTTACATGCGCAGATATTAATGATCTAGATATAGAAAGTCAGCATTCTAAAGTTACGATCAACAGTGCCAATCGGATCATTACAGATTCTAGTTTTGACAATTACACTATTAATAAGGTGAAGGTTCTAGAGAACGATGGTCAGCACGATAATTTCAGGATAGGATCTATAGATAATCTGTCTATGGATGCATCTTTCACCGATCTAGATCTAGATATCATACACCAAAAAGCCACGCTAGACTTTGAGCATGGTAGTATAGATTTAAAAAATATAAGCGAAACATTTACCGTGGGAACGATATCTTCAGAGTTCAGTCCGGTAACCATATCTAGTGAGATAAACCTAGATATGATCATAGAAGGGTCTTTTCTAGATGTCAAACTTCCTAAGAACTTTATATCTGTCAAAACACTTAAAGAAGATTTTGACACTTATATAGAAGGAAAACTAGATGTAGGTGCGCCCAAAACAGCTAAACTTAGCATAGAAATGGAGAATAGTCGCCTCAAAATCAGATAATACTACTTGAGCTTGAAGATGTCGCATAAGGTTTTGAAAAGAAATAACCACGATCAAGGCAAGAATGAATGAATGAATATTACACAGTAGAACTAAGCAAGATAGTGCTTTAGTGAACCGCGCAAGCGGGAGAGAGGGCTTGCAGAGAGCATTAGTTACGATGAGTACCTTTATCCAAGAGATTGGGTAATTCTATCGAAATAAACCCGTCATTCGCGAGTTCAAATGGTATAAAAAGCCATTATTATAACTAGCTTCTATTACTGAGGCCGCCCACATGTATATTTTTTTATCTTTGGAAATACTAGATAAAAAAAACATGGAGATTAAATTTTGCGGAGCTGCAAGAAACGTAACCGGAAGCTCACATCTGATAACCTTAGATGATGGGTATAAGATATTACTAGATTGTGGATTGTTTCAGGGCAAGGGAAAAGATGTCTGGAAAAACAATAATAATTGGTATCTAAAACCAAGTGAAGTAGACTGTCTTATCTTATCTCATGCACATATAGACCATACAGGAAGAGTTCCTCAGCTTGTCAAAGATGGTTTCAGCGGTAACATATATAGTACACATGCCACCAGAAGCCTATGTTCTATCATGCTATTAGACAGCGCTAAGATCCAAGAAAGAGATGTAGAGTGGCATAATAAAAAAGTACTCAAAAAGAAAAAGAGAAAGGGCGAAAAACTACGAGAACCACTCTATACCAGTAAAGATGTTTCCCCAGCTCTAGACCTCTATGTAGGCTGTGGTTATGAACGATGGATTACGATAACGGAAGGTGTAGAGTTGCTATTTAGAGACATGGGCCATATCTTAGGAAGTGCTTCTGTAACACTTAAGATTACTAGAAACGGAGCAACTAAAACGATAGGATTTACAGGAGATATAGGAAGACCCGACAGGCCTATCCTTAGAGATCCTTCTATACTGCCTGAGGTAGATTATCTGATATGCGAATCCACCTATGGTGATAAAGAACATGAGACACCACCACAGCAAGTGGATCAGTTCCTTGATATCCTTAAACATACATGCTTCGAGAAGAAAGGAAAATTAATTATACCAGCTTTCAGCGTAGGAAGAACTCAGGAGATCGTGTATATGTTAGACAAACTGGAATCGTCAGGAGATCTACCTAAGATTCCTGTCTACGTAGATAGCCCGCTTGCTGTGAATGCTACGCAGGTATTCGGTTCTCATCCTGAATGTTTTGACAATGCACTGAACGAATATCTACTTATAGATAAGAATCCGTTCGGCTTCAATGATCTGCATTATGTAAGGGATGTAGCAGAGTCAAAAGCGCTGAATTCCATGAATAAACCTTGTATAATCATCAGCTCTTCTGGTATGATGAATGCGGGAAGAATAAGACACCACCTGTTCAATAATATAGAGAATGAAAAGAATACTTTTCTCATAGTAGGATACTGTGCACCTGGTACGGCAGGAAGTATGCTACGCCAAGGGGTACCAGAGCTCAAAATATTCGGTGAAATGAAAACGGTCAGAGCTGAGATAAAAGTAATGGACTCCTTCTCCGCTCATGGAGACCGACTAGAAATGTATAACTACATAAAAAATCAGAAGAAAGGACTGAAACAACTTTTCCTTGTTCATGGAGAATATGATACGCAGAAAGAGTTTAAGAAATACCTAGGCAAAAAGGGGTTCTCTAATATCGAGATACCTGATCCAGGACAAAGTATACAATTGATCTAAAGATTTCGTTTAGTTTCTGTGTTATGTAAATTACATTTGACGTATTACTACTGACCCTTGTCGTCGATTAAAAAAATTCGGATGAAGTACTTGTCTATTTTTACGCTTATTGTACTCATGTTCCTTGCTTGTACGAGCGAAGAAACCTATGAGTTTGCTGATATTGATGGTACTTATTCCATTCCCTTGATCGATACAGATATTAAGATGGTAGACATCACATCTGCCTCTGGTAGGGGGATAGATATTGTTGCAGATGATAATGATAGACTTACGGTACGCTATAATGGCGATGTTATAAGTCAGTCCGTCTTACAAATATTTCCGCCTCTACTCTGGTATAATGATATTCCACTAATAGAAACATCTGGGCCAGTGGATATACCTTTCGAGATAGAATACGATCTGAAGAAGGCTATTTTTAAGGATTCTCAGATCGCCTTTAAGTTTACATCTATTTTTCCAGAAGATATAATCGTAACGGCTAGTCTGACAGAAGTTTTCGATGATGCAGGTAATCCATTGACACAAGAATTATTTATTCCAGGAAATGGCGGCGCGCCCAGTTCTGTTGTAGGAGATACCTTAGAACTCGCTGGCTATACTTTTATGACTGAAACAAATGAGCTCTTGTATGAGTACGATGCTAGGAAACCAAATGGAGAAAGAGTACAGTTAGAATATGCAGGTATGTATCTAGCGCAGCTTAATTTTTCTTATGTAGAAGGAAATTTTGGTACTAGGGAATTTGATATTATAGGCAGCGCGATAGATGTAGGTGCATTCGATAATTGGTTAAGTGGGGGACTTATTTTCGAGGATCCTAAAGTGCTTTTCCAAGTTCAAAATTCTTTTGGTTTTCCTGTGCGATCCATCATAAGACATATAACGGTCAAAACAATAACAGGAAGTGAATTTGTCCTAGATGGTCCTAATATCCAAGAAGGGGTTCTATTTAACTATCCGACTTTCGACGAAATAGGAGAAATAAAAAATACAAACTTTAATTATGACAAATCTAATTCTAACATAGGTGAAATTTTCAATGAAAAAGCTGCTGCTGTAATATATGATGTCGCGGCAGTAATTAATTCTCCGCTAGATGATCAGATTATAGGTTTTCTGACAGATAGTAGTTTTTACAGAGTTAAAGTATCATTAGAGATGCCACTGCTTGTGACATTCAATGATCTAAAATTGACAGATACCTTTGACCTAGATCTTACACAATACGAATCCTTCAAATCTGGTGAGCTGAAAATAATCAATGAAAATTTATTTCCATTCAATATAGGTTTAGAAATTGTATTTCTTGACGAGCAGAACAACGAGCTAGAAAGACTATTCGATAATAATCTCAATATCTTAAGTGGCGCCTTACAGAATAATGGACAGGTTACTCCGTCAGATATCCAGACAGAAATTGTTCCTATGGACGAGAATAAATTTACAAATTTTAAGAAAGCTAAAAGAGTAGCCATCATAAGTACTTTTTCTAATAATCCGCTTTTCGAAGATGATCCTTTCTGGATCTTAGCTAATTATGGCTTAAGAATGAAGATGGGACTGACTGTAAGTAATGAGTAGTATAGCAATGATGAATTACAAAAACTTTACCTCGTTTATTATATTCCTTTTATTAGCATCTGGTATATATGCCCAGCATGAATTGGGTACCTACATGTATCCAGAGTTTGATTATAATAACAATCTAGTTGTACAACAAGATAGTAGTACAAAGCTTACCATTAGTTCTTCTTACTATGCAAACTTTTCCTCTAGCAGTATTACGCTAGATGATGTTTCTGATAAAATGGGGTCTGTCAGAACTATCGATTTTGACAACGGTGTAGATCTGTTAGATGATCTTAACACTTCTGAGTTTTACAGGTCTTATAATTTTTTACATCTTAACTACAATCTTTCCTCTATTCAGCTTAAGCTGGGTTACAACTGGAGATCTTCGTTCGAGGTAAACTACCCTAGCTCCCTATTCAAATTATTAGCTAATGGTAATAACCAGTTTGTGGGACAAACAGTGGATATAGCCCCCAATCTAAACATACGTTCTTACCATGATATCTATGTAGGCTTTTCTAGTAGTTTCGGCAATTTACAAATCGGTACAAATATTCATTTCTTATCTGGTACGGAAAATTTCTTTCTAGAAAATACTAAGATAGACCTAAGCACATCAGATGAGATTTTTCAGTTTGAACTGAATAATAATATAGAAGCTTACACGACCAAGGTGCTTTCTTACCAGTCGATAAGCGATGCTACATTTGGTTATAAAGGATTAGATTTTCAGAATGCCTTTACAGGAAATTATGGTGTCGCTATAGATCTTATGTTACGTTATGACATCGGTTCTAAGAGCTCTGTTTTCGCTTCTATTTATGATCTAGGAAGTATTAAATGGAATAATAATAGTCAGAAACTTTCTTCTACTGGCAGCGAGAATTATAACGGCATAGATATCGTAACTTATCTTGACATAGACGATAATCTAGCGCTAAGAGATTCTATAGAATCACTACTAAGTATACAGAAAGATACGCTTGCTTATACCACTAGTTTGCGGCCCATTATTGTCGCAGGCGTGCAGCATAAGTTGACTGATAAGCTAGATCTGAGTCTTATCCTTCAGTCTCAGCAGATAGCTGGAACAAGATCTAATAATATTGCTGTAGGCCTAAGAAAGCATTTTTCTCAGCACCTTAGTATAGGACTACAATACAGTGTAAAAAATAATACATACAATAATATAGGTCTTAACGGTTCTTTAAAAATTGCAGGGTTACAGCTTTTTGCAATCACCGATAATATACTATCTATTCTAAACCCTACTGGCTCACAACAAGTTAATGGCAGAGTAGGTCTGAATTATCGAATTTAAAAATTAATAATAATATGACTTCACTCAAAAATTTACCTTTCCTGTTTATTGCATGTCTTTTCATCGGACTTATATCTTGTGGTGATGATGATCCTATAGTAGAGGAGGAAGAAATGGAGTCTCCATGTGGTACAGAAATATATGGTGTAAATGTATTTACAGAAGTAAGCGTATCCACGCATGTGTACGGCAACGGATTAAGCGTACTAGGGAATCCAACAGAACTGTCTCTCGATGTATACCAACCTGTGGGCGACACAAGCACTAGTAGACCTGTAATTGCTTGGGCTTTTGGAGGATCTTTTATAGGTGGCGATAGAACACTGATGTCAAGCTTTGCCACTACTTATGCAGAGAAAGGATTTGTCTGTGTAGCAATGGATTATCGTCTATTGAATTTTCTAATAAATGGTATACCAGATTCTCTGGAAGCATTAGACATTGCTGTAAAGGCTTCTCATGATATCAAAGCTGCTGTAAGATATATGAGACAAGATGCTGCGACAGAAAATTTATTCAAGATCGATCCAGATAAAATATTCTTAGGAGGTCTCAGCTCTGGAGGCATTGCAAGTGTGCAAGCAGCTATGTTTACACAAGAAGATCTAGATGACGCTAGTCCGTTCGTAGCAAATATAATAAACAGCAATGGAGGTCTAGAAGGACTAAGTGGCGATGCAGAAAACCTTAGCTACTCTTCTGCTGTTTCAGGGGTTATCAACTTATCTGGTGGTGTATACAGCCTAGACTTTATCGATGCCGGTGATCCCCCTATTATAAGCTATCACGGAAACAATGATGCTATCGTACCTTATGGCTCTGGCTTTGCTAATGTCCTAGGCATAAATCTAGTATCTATAAATGGTAGCGGCGTCATACACCCACATTGCGAATCTATAGGACTGGATAATGAATTATACACGATAGTAGGAGGAGATCACAATATGATATACACTGATGCACTATATGCTAATGATCGTGCAGCTTTTGAGACGAATACAGCTATGTTTTTGTCGAATATAATTTGTGAGTAATATTTAAATATTTTCTTTTCAAAAAATAAATGATAAGACCAATATTTAAAACGATCTAAATATTTTATTCTTGTCCCTATGGATGTATTCTGTCTATTTTATACCAATTCTAGTTTAGAATGACGGTAATTATTTATTTTGTTCTTCATGTTCCTTCGTTAAAAAGCCTCACCGATCCTATGGGTTCTTTTCTAGCCCGCCCGCTTAGCGGTTCTCCACCGCCGCCTGTTGGTCCGAACGGACTAGGTCCACCAGTATAAACTACTACATCTACTCCACAAACTTCACCGAGGGATATAGTCTAATTATTCACTGTTTTAGCATCTTTAATCGATTGGAGTCTTAATTAAAAGAGGAAAATCTATTGATTCTTCTCTTTCTGAAGCTCAAATACTACAGAAGAAATGTCAAGACCGTTACAAGTTGTTGCATTTTATTTTATGAAATATACTTTATCTAAATATATATAAACCTTATAATCAGTATTTTATTATTATTTTTTACTGATTCTAGAGGTTAACAATAATGATTCTTGCAATACATAGAAACTTCTGCCCTTTTCCAGTCGTTATATAGATGTAACCAATACCGACCGAAAATGGTAAATAATTCTGTAACGAACTTTCAGGAATTAATGGACCAGTGGGATTTGTTCTATCAGAAAAGCCTACCTCTAGTAAGTGCTTTCTGTCAAAAAAGATATAAGAATCCCGTTCGTTCCATAAAATGTATGGAAAGAGCTTTTCTAAAACTCTCCTTTGAATATCATAACTTATATGAAGAAGAACACCTTGCGATAATGGCTAGGTTATTTGACATATTAGATGAGATACAACCGAGTCTTTCTGAAAAGGAAAATATTCATAATAATGCTTTCATCTTATTGAGCCAGTATTATTATCCTAACTAGTAGTTTAGGAATTTCTATCCTCCTCTATAAAATCTGTCTATCAGGTTACAGTACTACCTACCCCTCTGTTGAAATGGTTTAGATAAGATTTTATATTTTCGTTTTGTCAGATTGATTAATTCTTAGATGGATGTAACAAATACCATTTCTTCATATTGACGCTCCCCCATCATTGACCCAATATATAATCCGATTACCCTTGATCTCATAATAACTTACGCCTGGAAAAACAGTCTTACATTTTTCTAAAAGCACTTGAGAATTAGCTAAATCATTCTTGGTATCAGATAAGATATTATACAGGAGGATTCCCTTATCGTTAACTTTATTTTTCAGTTCATGTAGGAACGATGTAGTCATAAACTTATTAGGCACTTCTACATCTACAAATACATCCATAGCGACAAGGTCGTATTTTTTCTTATCCATTTTGACATAATGATAAGCATCCGTAGTTATAATATCTACCGACGATGACAAGTCATTCAGTACATACTTAGACGCAAGCCCGCACACTACCTCGTCTATTTCTATCGCAGTATAATGGTAGTCTCTGTCGTATATTTTTTCTAGCATATAAGGTATAGAAGCCATACCCATCCCCAGTATTAATACCTCCTCTATAGCATGCTCTTCTATCTTAAGCTTATCAAAAGCGATTTTGAAATTTTCGTATTTATCTGCATAAGAATAGATGGCGTTATTTGTACAAAGCTGATATCTACCCTTGCATAACAATACATATAAGTCCTCATTGTAAAGGCTTTCTGTTTGTTCTATGAGCACATCATCTAGGTAGCTATACCATTTTTTCCAGAAGGGTTGTTTCATACCTTTTGTACTTTGTAAAAGTAACACAAGATAAGTTTTAAGATTCTACATTCTTGAAAGGAAGAAGAAGTTCTTATACCATTTCTATTTTTAGATGACGGAAAAGGATTTAGAATTGTTCAAAATGGATCAAGGCAAAAAACGTAGGCGAACCCATAGGTTCGGCGAGGCTTTTTAACGAAGGATCATGAAGAACAAAATAAATAATTACCGTCATTCTAAACTAGAATTGGTATTAGATATAGTTTAATGCTGGTTTTAGTTTTCTGGGCTATGATTCCCAGGTACGATACTTAGCGCTGGCATGGAAAATATGTCCTAGGATTTTTTTGTCCTCTTCTTCTAGCTGTATATTTCTTCGTGCCATCACTATTGCAGCAACCTCTAGCTGTTTTTCTATCTTATAAGTTGTATAGCCACTGCTACCTCCCCACGAGAAAGAAGGCACAAAATTTCTAGGAAAACCACTACCAAATATGTTAGCCGAGACACCCACTACCGTGCCGGTATTCAGCATGGTATTAATACCACATTTAGAGTGATCCCCCATAATGAGACCACAGAACTGTAATCCAGTAAGTTCAAACCGACCAGTATTATAATCATACAGCTTCACCTCTGCGTAGTTGTTTTTAAGATTAGAATTATTAGTGTCAGCGCCTAGGTTACACCATTCTCCTAGAACCGCATTACCTAGGAACCCATCATGTCCCTTAGAAGAATATCCTTGCATGACGACATTATTTACCTCCCCTCCTACCTTACAGTATGGACCTAGCGTTGTGGCACCGTATATTTTTGCCGCCATCTTCACTACACTATTATCACACATAGCGAAGGGGCCTCTAATCACACTCCCTTCCATAATTTCTGCATCCTTACCTATATATATAGGTCCGGTAGATGCATTCAGAATAGCGTGATTTATCTTAGCTCCTTTTTCGACAAAAATATTGCCAAGACCCGTGTATCTAACGGTATCATTTAAAGCTGCAGAATCTCTATTTTTTGATAATTGCAGAAAATCCTGTTCTATTGCCTCTGCATTTGACATAAAAATATCATGCGGTCTTTGTATCCTTTGGACAAGATTTTTTTCTTCCGAGATATCTATACCTGCCAGTTGGCTAATATTCTGATCCCCCGCTAATAGTTCAAACTGCTTACTATCTATCCTCGCAGCAATTAATGTATCGTTATATAGAATAGCCTCATTGTTGTTGAGCCTATTGATCAGATGAACAATCTTATCATTGGGCAACAGAGATCCGCTGATCACTATATTATCATCCGCTATCTCTATAGGAAACTTCGTAGATAAATAATCCTGTGTGATATAGCTGGCTTTGCCGTTGAGTCGATTTTCCCATTTTTCTGCTATCGTAAGTATACCTACTCTCAACGCTGAAACAGGCCTAGTATAAGTCAGTGGTAGAAGTGAAGACCAATTTTCATCATCGAAGAGAATCAGATTTTTCATCTGTGTATATTATTTTAGATAGCTAGGGAAAGTTAGGAACATAAAAAAAGCCACGAAAAATTCGTGGCTTGTAAATTCTTTAAGCGTCTGTTTTTTCTTCTGCTTTTGCTTCAGTGCTTTCTTCTGCGCTTGCCTCACCTTCTGGGCCAGCTTGCTTCTTAGCAAATCTTGCAAATTTCTTGTTGAACTTGTCGATTCGTCCAGCCGTATCTACAAACTTCATCTTTCCTGTAAAGAACGGATGAGACTTAGAAGATATCTCTAACTTGATCAACGGATATTCATTTCCATCTTCCCAAGTAATCGTCTCCTTAGTAGGAGCACAAGACTTCGTAAGGAAAGCTTCATCACAAGAGAAGTCTTTAAAAACCACGTATCTATATTCTTCAGGATGAATTCCTTTTTTCATGATAATTATTTTTTGTTTTAGAACTTTCTTACTCCAGCATTCTAATAAGCTGACTATCAGTCAAATTCTATTAAAATTTATTTTGGAGTGCAAATGTACGTCAAAAATATAAATATGACAACACTCAAATAAAATAAATTCAAGAGAATCAGCGAATTAATCTCCTAAATAAGCATAAAAGGCTAACATATTTCTATTTTTGCAGCTTTAAACACATTCATTAAACGTAAAATATAGATCCAATGTCATATTTATTTACTTCTGAGTCTGTGTCTGAAGGACATCCAGATAAAGTTTCAGATCAGATTTCTGATTCACTTGTTGATCATTTTCTAGCATTTGATCCTGATTCTAAAGTCGCGTGTGAGACGCTAGTAACGACTGGTCAGGTCGTGCTTGCCGGAGAGGTTAAATCAAAGACTTATCTAGATGTGCAACAGATCGCCAGAGATGTTATTAAGAGGATAGGTTATACAAAATCTGAATACATGTTCGAAGCTAATTCGTGCGGTGTATTCTCATCTATTCACGAACAATCACCTGATATCAATAGAGGTGTAGAAAGAAAGAAAAAGGAAAACCAAGGAGCTGGAGATCAGGGGATGATGTTCGGTTATGCAACTAATGAGACAGAAAATTATATGCCGCTGGCGCTAGATCTTTCTCATAAGATCCTCGAGGAGTTAGCTAAAATCAGAAAGGCAGGCAAGAAGATGACCTATCTGAGACCAGATTCTAAGTCTCAGGTAACCATAGAATATGATGACAAGAATAATCCTATAAGAATTGATTCTATAGTTGTTTCTACACAGCATGATGACTTCGGTAAAGATGCGGTTATGCTTAAGCAGATCAAAAATGATGTTATAGATATCGTAATACCTGCAGTGAAAAGAAAGCTGAAAGCTTCTCTAAAAAAATTATTTACAGACAAGATAACTTACCATGTGAACCCTACAGGTAAGTTCGTTATCGGAGGACCACATGGTGATACTGGACTCACAGGAAGAAAGATAATCGTGGATACTTATGGCGGAAAAGGAGCACACGGAGGAGGCGCCTTCTCTGGAAAAGATCCATCAAAAGTGGATAGATCTGCAGCTTATGCTACCAGACATATCGCTAAAAATCTTGTAGCATCTGGTGTTTGTGATGAGATACTCGTACAGGTTTCCTACGCGATAGGCGTTGCTAAACCTACCAATATTTATGTCAACACATATGGAAGTGCAAAGGTAGATATGTCAGACGGACAGATTGCAGAGAAGATAGAAAAGATCTTCGATATGAGACCTTATGCTATAGAAACTAGACTGAAACTCAGAACACCGATCTATTCTGAAACTGCAGCTTATGGTCACATGGGAAGAAAACCTGAGAAGAAACAAGTGAGCTTTACTGATGGGTCAGGGAAGGTGAAAAAGATGAATGTTGAGACCTTTACATGGGAAAAACTAGACTATGTAGACAAGGTGAAAAAAGCTTTTAAAATAAAGTAGTAGAACTAAGAAAGTCATTTAGAGACCCTAGCATAACATATATGTTAGGGTCTTTTTTTGTAGTAATTGTTGGCGTATAATTTTCTGGGCGTCTACCCTCCTACCGTCGTGTACCAGGCTATGCGGTACTCCGCGTTCGCTTCGGTGCTACGCACACCGACTCCATTACATTCCGCCGGTTACCTACTATCCTTGACGCGAGGCTGATTAATCACGACATCCGTTAGTCATCAGCCTATTTCGTGATGGCGTACCACGACGATCTTAGATCAGGAAACCATCGATTTAAATCCGTTTTTCTCTAAAGCAAAAAGAAAGCCTGTTCCTTTAGGTAACTCTATTACTTCTATCCCACCTCCACCCTATTTGACATAAAAATGGGCACTTTTACAATCTGAATATAATTATAAAAAGCAGCCACATGTTATCTATATATTCTCTATTTTTGTAAAATCTTAAACCTAGCATATCTTTCGATTATATGACTAGTATTTATTTACAATTTAGAACCTATTCACATGTCCTATTCTGAGTTAGACCTATTCGAACGACGCCACATCGGAATCAGTAAAAATGAAACCGAAGCGATGCTTAAAAAAATCAATATTGGTACACTAGAAGAACTAGTAGAAAAAACAGTGCCTTCAGATATCAGATCTCCACATGAGCTAGATATTCCAGATGCCATATCAGAATTTGATTATCTGAACGAACTGAAGCAGGTTGCGGCTAAGAACAAAGTATTCAATAACTTTATAGGTCAAGGCTATTATGGAACCATCACACCTTCTGTCATCCTCAGAAATATATTTCAGAATCCAGGATGGTATACTCAGTACACACCATATCAGGCAGAGATTGCTCAAGGCAGATTAGAAGCCTTACTAAATTTCCAGACCATGCTAAGTGATCTTACGGGAATGGAAATTGCAAACGCCTCATTATTAGATGAAGCTACAGCAGCAGCAGAAGCTATGGCAATGTTCCAAGACATAGTGAATAAAAAAAGAAAAAAGAATCCTGCTACTAAATATTTTATTGACAACAAGGTATACGCTCACACCGCTGATGTTCTTATGACTAGAGCGGAACCTATAGGCATAGAAATAGTAAGAGGAGACTGGTCAACTATAGAAATTACAGACAAATATATAGGTGTGCTTCTACAATACCCTAATGCTGAAGGTGATATCTGTGACTACAGAAACTTTGCAGAAAAATGTAAAGCTCAGGGCGCTAAGATATGTGTAGCTACCGATCTTATGAGTCTAGCACTCTTAGAGGCTCCGGGAACTTGGGGGGCTGATGTGGCGGTAGGAAATACGCAACGTTTTGGTGTACCTATGGGTTACGGTGGACCACATGCTGGTTTCTTTGCAACACATGAAGAATTTAAGCGTCAGATACCAGGTAGAATAATCGGAGTATCTATAGACTCTCAGAATAATCGTGCATTGAGAATGGCACTGCAGACAAGGGAGCAACATATCAAAAGAGAAAAAGCTACTTCCAATATTTGCACAGCGCAAGCTCTGCTAGCTGTAATGGCTGGTATGTATGCTGTATATCATGGAAAAGAAGGCATACATAATATCGCCTCACGTATCCATCACCTTACTTATATCCTTGCAGAGAACCTTTCCGCAATGGAGATCGAAGTATCTAACAGGCATTATTTTGATACCATAACGATGCAACTAGAAAAAGAACTAATTTCTAAAATTAAAGGGATAGCTGAGTCGAAAAAAATAAACTTATTTTACACCGATCATTCTATTTCTATCTCCATGGATGAGACAAAAAAGCAAGAAGACGTAGAAGATATATTAAGCATTTTCGCAGAAGCGCTTAACACGAACTTGTTTTTTTCCTCTTCTAATGGAGTACAAAAAATCCCTGCAGAACTAAAAAGGAAAACTTCTTACCTAGATCATCAAGTTTTCAACTCGTATCATACAGAAAGTAAAATGATGCGTTATATCAAAAGCCTTGAAAATAAAGACCTTTCCCTCGTACATTCTATGATTGCCCTAGGATCTTGTACAATGAAGCTCAACGCTGCAACCCAGTTGTTTCCTGTAAGCTGGAATGAGTTTTCTAACCTACATCCATTTGCTCCCCTAGATCAGGCAAAGGGCTATCAACAGATTTTCGAAGAACTAGAAAGTTACTTGTGTGAAATAACGGGATTTACAGCCTGCTCACTCCAGCCTAACTCTGGTGCTCAGGGAGAGTATGCAGGTCTTATGGTTATCTCCGCATATCACAAAGCAATGGGTAATCACAATAGAAATATTGCTATCATTCCATCCTCCGCACATGGAACAAATCCAGCAAGTGCTGTAATGGCTGGAATGAAAGTTGTTGTTGTAGCTTGTGACGAAAGAGGAAATATAGACCTCGATGATCTAAAAGCTAAAACCCTAGAGCACAAAGATAATCTTGCTGCCCTAATGGTTACCTACCCTTCTACGCATGGCGTATTCGAGACAGCCATAAAAGAAATCTGTGCGCTGATCCATGATCACGGAGGTATGATATATATGGATGGTGCTAATATGAACGCTCAGGTGGGACTGACCAGCCCAGGTATAATAGGCGCAGATGTATGCCATCTAAACTTACATAAGACGTTTGCCATACCACATGGTGGAGGAGGTCCTGGAATGGGGCCAATCTGTTGTAACGATAAGTTAGCTCCATTTTTACCAGGTCATGTTCAGATCAAAACAGGTGGAGAACAAGCTATCTCTGCCATCTCTGCAGCTCCTTGGGGGAGTGCAAGTATCTTATTAATTTCTTACGGATACATAAGATTACTCGGAAGAAAAGGATTGACAAATTCTACTATCTATGCTATACTTAACGCTAACTATATCAAGACTCGACTAGAAGAAGTCTACCCTGTGCTATACAGTGGAGAAAACGGTATGGCAGCGCATGAGATGATTATCGATCTTAGACAGTTTAAGGCCCTAGATATATCTGCAGAAGATGTGGCTAAGCGACTCATAGATTATGGTTTCCATGCGCCTACACTTTCTTTCCCAGTACCCGGAACCATCATGATAGAGCCTACAGAAAGTGAAGACTTAGATGAGATAGATAGGTTCTGTGATGCTATGCTACAGATCAAAACTGAGATAGATGAAATAGCAGAAGGTACAGTAGATAAAGTAGATAATGTCCTACATAATGCACCACATACACTGGCTATGATAACGGCAGATGAATGGTCTTATCCCTATGATAGATCTAAAGCTGCTTTCCCGCTTCCATATCTGAAAAAACAAAAATTCTGGGCTACGATAGGAAGAGTTAATAATGCATATGGTGATAGAAACCTAATTTGTAGCTGTCCACCTATAGAATCTTACATGTCAGAAAATACAGAAATATCAGAATAGCAATACTGACTTTTTTTACTCTTTTTTGTAAACCATGTTCTTAGTTAGTATGATCACTTAGATGTTTTTCCTGGAAAAGAGGGTTCTACTTTATTACAATAATATAGACCCCTATAGTGTTTTCGGAAACGAAACCTTCGAACCTAGAGAAGATATGAAAGGAAATATTGCAAGAGCAAATTTTTACTTTTATACCATCTATAGAAATGAAGCAGATGCAGAAGATCCAGAATTTTTCGATGCACAAAAACATGATTTCTGTAAGTGGCATTATAATGATCCTTTAGACGAAAAAGAATGGAACAATTCTTACATGATAGCAGCCTATCAGGATAACAAAACAAATCCATTTGTTCTGGATTGTAGCTTAGCAGCTACTCTACTGCGATAATATTTCTACTGCTTGTAGTGCCACGAATATTCAAGAACGAGAATTAGTTGACTCCGATATAAAGATATTTCCTAATCCCATATCTACAGACTAATAGACCCTAGCAAGAAAAGAGCATCAGACCAGAGATATGATCTGCTGAAAAGATCTTAAAAGGTTTTATACCATTTCTATTTTTAGATGACGGAAAAGGATTTAGAATTGTTCAAAATGGATCAAGGCAAGAACGAATGAGTTCGACGTAGTCGAATAAAGTACGAAAGTGCTTTAAATGAGAGAACCGCTTAGCGGGCGGGCTAGCAAAGAACCCATAGGTTCGGCGAGGCTTTTTAACGAAGAAACATGAAGAACAAAATAAATAATTACCGTCATTCTAAACTAGAATTGGTATTACCTAAAGAAATAAGACATCTGATGATAAATATTATGATTCAATGCGCACAAATTCATATTTTAGAGTTCAATCTAAAAATAGTAAAATGAAAATAAAGCTAATATTAATTTTATTCATCTCTTTTTCTATGCAGCAGAAGCACTTTGCTGGAGAAGGCATGTGGCTACCGCTATTCCTTAAGTCGCTCAACGAAGCTGAGATGCAATCCATGGGAATGAAAATAAGTGCAGAAGATATCTATTCTGTAAACAAAGGATCGCTTAAAGACGCCATAGTACATTTTGGAGGTTTTTGTACCTCAGAGATTATTTCTGATCAAGGACTACTATTGACAAATCACCATTGTGGATACGGACAGATACAGTCTCATTCTTCTGTCGAAAACAACTTACTGAAAGATGGTTTCTGGGCAAAAACTAAATCTGATGAATTAACGAACCCTGGACTGACAGCAACATTTATAAACGAAATTATAGATGTTACCAATGATGTTCTGGGAAAGGTTAATGATAAGATGTCAGATACAGAAAGACAGAGCATCATAGATTCTAATCTGGAACTTGTCAAAGCGAGTATGAAGATCGCAGACTATCAAGATGCTTACATCAGACCTTTCTATAATGGGAATCAATATTTTGCTTTCGTTACCACAACTTATAGAGATATAAGATTAGTAGGTACACCTCCAGAATCTATCGGAAAATTTGGAGCCGATACAGACAACTGGGAATGGCCAAGACACACGGGTGACTTCTCCCTATTCAGAATATATGCTGGACCAGATAACTTACCTGCAGATTATGCTGAAGAAAATAAGCCTTACACGCCTAAGCATCACTTACCTATCTCGCTTGATGGTGTAGAAGAAGGCGACTTCACTTTAGTATTTGGTTTTCCAGGAAGAACAAATCAGTACCTTCCTGCTGCAGCCATAGAACAAACCATCAATGTCCTTAATCCTGCTAAGATATCAGTAAGAGAAAAATCTCTCGCCGTGATGAGCAAATACATGAGAGCTGATGAAAACATAAAAATACAATATGCTTCTAAATTTGCTAGTATAGCAAACTACTGGAAAAAATGGATAGGAGAAAGCCAAGGTCTAGTACAAACTAATGCTGTAGAAAAGAAGAAAGAACAAGAATCTATATTTATAAATGGCAGTGCCGCTTCAGGTGCTAAAATGAACAAAGAAAATGCTAAAATTATCAAAGAGTTTGGAGACTTATACAAGGGGATAGAACCTTATGCTCTAGCGCGAGACTACTATGGAGAAGTGGCATCTAGAAATGTGGAAGCCCTCCGAGTTTCTGGATTCATGAGAACACTAGTTAGTAGGTTTGAGAATAATGGCGAAGAAGGTTACAAGGCTTATGCAGATAGATTACGAGGATTCCTCACCGGTTTATACAAGAACTATAATAGCGAACTAGACCAAGAAGTATTTACGGAACTCGTCGGATTATATAAAGAAAAACTCTCCGCACCCTTTGTCCCGGAAGTTATCAATGGAAAAAACACTCTTATAAAATCTATGAGTACTGCGGGAATGGCGAAACAATTATATACTAACAGTTTTATACCTAAAGGAGAACAAGTCCTAGCACTGCTAGATGAAGATCCTGTAACGGCAGTTGCTAAGATCAAATCAGATCCAATTTATACCTTCGGCGAAGAGTGGAAAAAAGTATATGATAAAGAAGTTGCAGCACCCTATAACGTATATAAAACTCAGATAGATTCTCTACAACGCTTGTACATGAAAGCTCAGCTGGAAAACGCAGGTGATAAAAAACTATTCCCTGATGCCAATAGTACAATGAGAGTATCCTATGGACAGGTAAATGGTTATAATCCTAAAGATGGCGTTAACTATTTGCCTGTTACTCATCTAGATGGCATCATAGCTAAATATAAGCCTGGTGATTACGAGTTCGATGTACCTACAAAGCTGATCGAACTATATAACAAAAAAGATTATGGACAGTACGCCGCAGAGAACGGTAAAGTACCCGTTTGTTTTCTAGGCTCTAATCATACAACCGGAGGTAATTCTGGAAGTCCCGCCATCGATGCACATGGTAATCTTATAGGTCTCAACTTTGATAGAGTATGGGAGGGAACGATGAGTGACATGCATTACGATAAAAGTATATGTAGAAATATCATGGTAGATGCTAGATATGTATTGTTTATCGTAGATAAATTTGCTGGTGCCACGCACCTGATAGACGAGATGAGCTTAGTCCATCCTAAGAAAAAAATGAAAAAATAATTCACGCAATAAGTTTTATATAAAAGCTTTATATATGGTATAGATAAAGCTTTTTTTTATTATTAATTATAACAGTTTCTATTTCCTTTAATTAATCAAGTTTATCATGAAAAACTTATTCTTATTCTTGACTTTGGTTTCATTGCTAGCTTGTAGCGATGATCCTCTTTCCGATACTATTGTTGGAGAATGGAAATTGAGTACTTTATCTATTTCTGATTGTTCTGATATGGACAATAATGTGCCCCAGTCTAGTGCTAACACTGAAGGGTGTCTCACTGTGAGCACTGCTTGGATTTGCCAAACCCTTGTTTTCCATGCTGATGGGACTATGTTCAGCAGATCTACTACTAACGGAATAGCTCTAAATCAAACCTTAAATTATACAATAGAAGATAAGAGCAACATGGGCACTTTATGTGATTCTATTAATAACTGCAGCACCTTTATTCTAAATGAAAACTTAATAAGCTTTACTAGTTCCTTAGAAGATTGCACCCTTGACAGAACATATACTATGCAATAGAACTAAACTAAATTTATACTAAAACACAAACACTTTCAAGCGGGATTAAGGCAAAATTACTTCATCTTATGCACCGCCTTATACCTATGACAGCTGGTGATATGATCATTGACCATGCCGACCGCTTGCATGTAAGCATAACAAATCGTGCTGCCTACAAACTTAAATCCTCGCTTCTTTAGATCTTTTGACATCGTATCGGAGATAAGTGTAGTGGCGGGAACTTCTGACAAAGATTTATATTTGTTCTTAATAGGCTTCCCATCTACAAAGGACCAGATGTATTTGTCAAAACTACCATACTCTTTCTGGATTTCTAAAAACAGTTTTGCATTTACTATACTGGCATTTACCTTTAGTTTGTTTCTTATTATTCCAGGGTCTAATAAAAGTTTTTCTTTTTTCTTCTCAGTATAACTTGCGATTTTTTTTGCATTAAAATTATCATACACCTTTCTATAATGCACTCTTTTTTTAAGCACCGTACTCCAGCTCAGTCCCGCTTGTGCACCTTCCAGAATCAGCATCTCAAATAATATCTTATCGTCATGAACAGGAACTCCCCATTCTTCATCATGGTAATCTATATATTCTTGGAATGCTAAACACCATGAACATCTTTCCACTTCCATTGACATTTTTCCTATTACTTCTTTTAATTTGAATTTGTGCGTCTTAGTAATGTAACTGAACTTCAAAATAAATAAAATAGATATATATTGCTGACTGGCCTTAGTAGTTTTAGTGGAAGGATGCCTAATAGCGTTCAGTACGACAGGAATAATTTCTATAATATGAATGCATTCTATTTTTACAGGATAAAATCTACATAGGGATAACAGACATCAAACCCCTTATCCTGAAAGTAGGCCTTCGTGTCATCTGTAGATTTAGAGGACACGACTAGTGCAAAATCTCCACCCCAGCCACCTAGACTTTTTATACATCCCCAGTAGTCACTAAAATGTTTATCCTTTATCATGGGTAGCCCCATAGCTTTGCTTACAATTCCCTCATGATCTTCTATCAGCTCACAGAACTTAGACAAGGAAGTGCATTTAATGGTTTCCTCTGTAATCTTGTTTAGTGATTTGGAAAAACTTTTTCTTGATTTCACTCTCTTGAAGTAGTCCTTGATAGAAGCATCACTTGACTGCTTTCTTCCTAGGTAGACGAAATATAGATTATTCTTAAATTTAGGATCAAAGTTGATCTCAGTATAATTGATTTCATCATCTACTAACTGATATTCTATCGGACCTTCAGCTCCGGCGCAGGCTACATCATAGCCAGAACCATCAGATACTTTAAAATGTAACATCATAGGATGTACACCTGCCCATTCGGCTACAAGATGTGTAAGCGTAGAACTAGATCCTAACCCCCAGTCCTTTTCAAACTCTAGCTTAGTTGTAACTCTAAATCCGTTCCACTTAGACAAAAACTCAGAATTTAGTCGAACTGCGTTCTTTAGTAACTTCTGTAGGTTTTTAGAAATGGCTTCGTCTGTCGTTTTGACACTAGAGAAATCGTAGAGAGATATTTGTGCTTCAAACCAGGTTTCTCCCGCAGGATTTTCAGCCTTCCAATATATATCAGAGCTTTTAATGTTCTTGACTTTCATATGTTGCCCTAGCTTGGTAGGTAGCGCTATGGCTTTTGCTCCGTCGAGAATACCGTATTCGGCAGTCAATAATACTTTTCCGTGACCGTAATATTCGTGCACTACTTTCTTTAAATGGTTATGTTCTCGGGACAACGAATATATGAAAATATCATATCTAATAATATTATATAAATATTATTTCAATACGAAATGAGAAATTTTTATGCACGCCTTCTTCTAACTCTGTATGGTTTTCGATGCTACTTTACAGCTAATATGCTTAGCATGATCAATCTTTACAATCCTAACCAGTACTAATTAATAAGAATATAACTTACACCTAGGCTAAAACCTGCAGAAAGCCAGCGGTTCGATATATTCTGTTCTTCGTAGAAAGAACTCATTTTTAAAGCACTAAATATACCTATATCGAATTCTAACTTATTCAATATTCTGAAGGCATAGGCTGCCTTAATATTCAGATGTGAGGTCAGTTTACTAAAAGTATTAGGAGGAGGAATATCAGAATCTGTTCTAGAAACTTTTACGCTTTCATTGAATCCAGTGTCTGAAGTCTCGTATAACTGGAAAAGATAGATATTAGGAGCGAGGGAAAAGTAAAGTCCTTTTTGGTCTTCTCTGAGGTAATAATTAAGCCCTACTGAAAAATCTAAACATAAGTATCTGTGATTTCTGATGATACTATGGGGAAGACTTTCATCATATATGTAAGCCCCATTTACATATTCTGAATCATACATCAGATCAATTACCTGAAGTCGCTGGCTCCCAGTCAAAATTCCAAACTTAGGGTGTAAACTAAATTTACCCGTAATCTTTCTGTTAAGCCCGACATTAACACCCCTTAAGCCGTAATCAGATGGCGAAATCCAATCATACTCTGTATCATACCAATTCTAGTTTAGAATGACGGTAATTATTTATTTTGTTCTTCATGTTCCTTCGTTAAAAAGCCTCGCCGAACCTATGGGTTCGCCTACGTTTTTTGCCTTGATCCATTTTGAACAATTCTAAATCCTTTTCCGTCATCTAAAAATAGAAATGGTATCAAAGGTTTTTTCAACATCAATAAGGTCGGGTCTCAATGACTTCAATTCTAAAGAAACTCTGGTGATCTGACCTGATAGACCATGCAGGCAAAATAGATAAAAGAAAAAGCAACTTATCAAATGTTTCATAAATGGAAATTATACAAAATAAACATGCTATGAAAACTAATAATTAACTATCAGTTTTTTTATTCACTTTCTTAATAAGTAGTATTTTATTTTATAATTTGAATCTTTTCAACTACTCTGTTTCCAGAATCTAAACTTATTATTTCTAATAAATATATCCCTGGTAGATTATTTGCCACATCTATAATGATATTATCCCCTTGTATTTTTTCTGATCCAACAAATTTGCCAGTAATATCTAGTAGCTTATAGACATATATACCTGCTTTCCTTTCTTTTATATCGATTATTATATGATTATAAACAGGATTAGGAAAAATATTGAAACTTACTCCATCTAATTCTTTGACCGAACTCAGTAGATCTTCCCCATCACAATCTTCATCTATTCCGTTATTTACAATTTCTACAGCATCAGGATTTATACTCGAATCTTCATCATCGCAATCTACTGCTAACAGAAATCCGTCTTGATCTAGATCATCATCTAGGGTCCCTGTATTACAATCATTATCTATCCCATCGTAAGGAACTTCTTCTACATCAGGATTTACATTAGGATCATTGTCATCGCAATCTACTGATAGGGGGAAGCCATCTTCATCCAGATCGTCATCTAAGGTCGCTGCATTACAATCATTGTCTATCCCATCGTAGGGAACTTCTTCTACATCAGGATTTACATTAGGATCATTGTCATCGCAATCTACTGAACTATCGAAACCGTCATTATCATTATCCGTAATCAGCTGGAAGGATCCTACTCCACCGCCACCTCCGCTAAAAGAATGAATATCTAATTCTGCATAAAAATCATTAGCATAGCTACCGAATTTCCATGTTATTGTATCTGCTTCTGAACCATTAAAATATTCCCAGATACCCGCTGCTGCACAATGGTCAGCTGTAGGTATGCCCACATGGCCATTCTCAGGATCGATATCGTAGCTATTATTAGGATCATTGATCTTGTTGAAATTTAGATCTTCGTGAGCCAAATCACTCATTCCAGTAGCCGTAGCTAATGCATTAAGATCTTCTATTGTATAATAAAATCGTATAGCCGCTGGAATTTCAGGCTGGACACTATTAGGAATATTAAAATCCCAATATCTATTCATACTATGCCACCCTTCTGGAATTGTCACATAATCAGCAGGAGGGTTAGTGATCAATGTTGATCCAGCAGATCCACCTATCGAAGCATTATTAAATCCTTGATAACCGTCTATCTCTTCATAATTTTCTATAGATAATAATAAGAGATCTTCGCCTCCAGGATTGGATTCATCTGCATAATAATAATGTCTCCAACCTTGCTCATCTACACACATTTTATTTGACATATAGAATGTTCCATCTAAAACAGGAACATTACCTTCTGGTCCTTCTCGAATTCCCTCAAAAAGAAAACCATCTGAACTAAAAAAATCGGGACCATCTACAACAAGATTTATTGTTCTGTTGAAGGTCGGAATATCTATAGAACTTGCTAAGAAAATATAATCGACTCCAGGCGTAAGCTCAATAGAAAATTCTATGCTTTGCGAATTGTTACTCTCTGTTTCGAACAGAAGATTATCACTGGGATTATCAGGAGAAAAGCTGTCTTCATAAACACCTATATAAGTCCCGAGTGGTGAAGACAAAACCCTGGTTTCGAAAAAGTAAGTACCCGTTGTACTGACAGAAAAAGCTATCAAATCATAAGGCGTTTCCTCTAGTGGGGACAAGGTAGTTCTATCATAGTTAGGACTACAAGGCCCTAGTGAATTAGATGTTACAAATTCTGATCTAGATCCTATTTCCGGTGTGAGACTTACTTCTTGCCATCCACTGTAATTATCATCAGAGCAGTGCACTCTTACATATACACTCACTGGCGTATTTTCTGGATAGATAGCAATAAGGCTATCGCCATTAATAGTGTAATTGTTTTCTTCTTGGAGCAAGACAAACTGACTCGAGCACTCTGATAAATTACTATTACTGCCTCTGGAACCCTGAACTTCGTATCCGATAGAACCTTCTACATCTGTCCAACTAATATCAAAAAAACCATCACCTGCAGGAGTCGCCGTAAGATCGGAGACCTGCTCACAAGGATTATCACAATTCCCGTCTACAAAAAAACGCGTTAGTGTGGGTGAACTTGCATTGCAAATGTTACCATAAATATCCGCTAAAATATAGTAACTAGAATCTTGCTCTACCTCTAATAGAATCTCATCTGTAACATTCTGTGGTGAACTAGATCCTTCTCTGTAGATACAGCCCAGATATTCCCAGCCATTAAAATCAAAGGGCTCGCTAGTAGGCTTAATATAATACTGAACCAGAAACTCTGTGAGATTTCCACCTCCGCAGGTTCCAAAAAGTATGTGATCTAACTCAACGGTTCCTGTTTCTGATGCATCAAAAATAAATACTTTTTCTAATCTAGGATCGAATTCATCGAATGTACAGATCTGCGGATCTAAGTTTGGAAATAAATCTTTGTTACCCGCATTCAATGGTATTCTAGCATCTGTTTTACTTCCTGTATCTACGATATAACACTGCTTGCAATACATCGTCTCTGGTTCTATAAAACTCTCTCCATTCGTCTCGAAAGTGTAAGGACCTTGCCATGGCTGCGACGCGTAATCCACGGCATTACAATTGTTTTTAAGAAAATAAGTGTAGCTAGTATTCGCTTCTAATCTATAGATAAATACGCCTGGAATAAAAGGATTTTGGGAAGAACCATTGGTAACAAATTCGTAATCTAAAGGAGCGTCATATAGGGGCTGACTAATAGCATCTTTACTGTAAATCACCGTTAGCCCATTATATGCCTCATCAGGATATTGTATCCATGCAGTCGTCCCAGTTGTGCGTACATTTAGAACATCTATATCGATATCTCCACAGTTAATATCTGTTGTAAAATCAAAGGGTCCTACCCAGCACGAATGCGCTCCATCGCAGTCAGGCCTTAGAAATAATTCGTAGTCTGTGTTTTCAGTAAGCATCATCCCTTCAGTCCCTACGCTTCCATCTGTGAGCGTTATATTGTCTAGAGTAGGTGTGGTAAGCTCATCTGGCAAGCTACTAGACAACGGACTTATATAAAAGTCAAAATTTCCTGTCAATGGATTATCCATCTGGAAAATCACAAAGTCTACATCTTGAGGGTGGGGTATAATAGATTCTATTTCTATTCCTCTCGGGTAGGCGCAGCGTCCCAAAAAAAATTCGAATTGATTATTAGAAAATATTAGAATCTTGTAGGTTGTATCACTATACAGTTCTGGTATCAGATAATCCTGACCTGTGCCTAAGTCTATACATCGCCATTCTGTAGAATCACAAAAAGTAGAACCGTTTAATGTAGGTCGTATAGAAAGACTGCTTATCTCGATATTATTATCTGTAATAGAGCTCAGATAGTGATCTCCATTCTCGTCGGGTCTAAAATTATACATGTATTGTCTTACAAATAAACTGCTGCCAGTACATGGGTCAAAAAATGCATCTACATAAGTATTATCCGTATCGTAAAACACTTTTTCACATCCTGTTATATCTTCTGCATTAGCACATATATTTCTCTCTATATCTACCCTGACTGGACCTATCCATCGGCTTACGTCAGCGTTATCTAAACCACAATCTATCCTATAATAGATATAATAGGTATTGTCATATTCTAGATTCGTAATCGTGTAATTACCCCCCGTAAGATTTTCTATAGAGGGTGCTGTCATGTAATCTATTTCTACCGCTTCTTCTGTATCATAATAGATATCCCAATTCTGCATGGCAATATTATTCCATGAAACCTCTACTGTATTGTCCAAAATAGAAATAACATTTAGCGGATCATCTGGTCTTACGCAAATCGGATCAGGTGAAGACTCTATGGTTATCCCCCATGAGGTAAGACTTGCTTCTGATTCATTAAACATATCATCTACTATGTATAACTTCCATTCTCCATTAGGATCTATATTTTGCAGGGACAAAAAAGATGGTATACTAGAAATTGGGCCTAATACTGGAAAGTTATCATCCTCTCCCATATTTGTAGGAAGATACTTATCGTTTGAATTAGTAAAATTTTCTGGATTCAATTGAATAAGCGCATCCATATCCAGAATCAGTGATTCGTATCCAGAAAAATTATTAGAATAATTATCTACATCAGAAAGTATAGTGATCATTTGTCCATCAGGTGCTTCTAGTAATATGTCAAAGTCAGCATTCTCCTGATTATTATATAACTCTTCTAAATGAATCTGAATATAGGAAAGATACTCTGGCATTCCTGATACCGTAATAGAGGACGGATAGGTGTCCGCTTGTGCATTATCAGGTACCGTGATTAGGTTTAGATTCTGAAAGGTCTCTTGTGTAAATTGTGCTGCTAAGGAAGCAGAAAGCATCAGACATACAAGCGTGAACACAATAGTTTTACTTAATTGCATCTAAGGATTATTTAGTGATATATACTTGGTGTGTGATTGTCCTAGACCTTAAAGATAAAACCAATTTTTTCAAAACATTGGAAAATAGAAAATTTAAAAAAAATGAAAGCTGTCATCCAAGCAGGTCGATAGCTGAGGTCGTTACTTTTTATTAAATCTAAAGAATAGCATTATAGAAGAAATTAAAACTAATAATGTTACAGATGTAGAAATATGAATGAATCCTCTATAATCTGCATCAATAAAAGTTGAAGCCAGTTGTCCTCCATCATGCGCTACTGAAACAATAGTTATAAGCGTTAAAAAGTATAATATTCGATTGAGTGTATTATCCGCTTCTTCCTGAAGGTCCTTATTAATGCGAGAAATTTTAATCTCTATTAGCTCTTTCTCACTTGATACGTCCAATATTTTTTTTAATTTATCAAATAGAACATTAGGAAGATATTTATATGAAATTTTAATTAGTTCAAAATCATTCATAAATGAGATAAAGTTATTTCTAATTGTTTTACTTTCCTTTAGGTTGATTTCCTTCTTTGCTAACTTAGAATTTATGTGATGTAAATAGTATCTTGCATGCAAAACATGTAAATAAATATTTAAATATTCATTTTCCCAGATTTTATACTTGTCTAGGCTTCCGAGGTTAATTGCAATTCTCACAAAAGTATCATAAAGGCACAGTACTTTCCAATTATTAAAAAGATCTATTGTATTAGTTTCCATAATATCAGAAAAATACCTTTGCGAAGGCTCAAATAAATCTTCACTTTCCATAGTTAAGGTTCCTAATCTATAGAGAAGCTTGTCTTGTGAAAGTGTGTCTAATTTCTTATCAATATCTAAGAATATTGCAACTTTTAAGTTTGGATTATAATATCTCCAATCATTAATTTCAGGACTAAAAATGGATATAATATACTTTTCGATAATATCAGTTACACTACTTTTTTGATTCTGTGCAATAGTGCTATTTATTGACCGAAAGTTCCTACAAAAATATGAAATATCATCAAAATTATAGTTACCATCAAGTTCAATTTTTATCGAAAATATGCCAAGGTCTTCTCGATATCGATTTATATTTATTTCATTTATTCTATATCTATAAACATTTATTCGTTCATAATCATTAATTTCTAGTAATTGTATTTCTGAAAGTTCAGTGTTAGTAATATCTAACTGTAATAATGCAGGTGTACCTTCCGATTGTAAATTTTCAAACACAGAAGTTATCCATGTTGGATAATATTTTGACTTGAAATATTCTCTACTTTCTTTATAATAATTATTTTCTAAGTATAATTTCGATTTTAGTTGCTTTCGGAAATATTCAATATCATATTTAAAGACTCCAACAAAAACAAAAACTCCTGAGTTAATATTCATTTCTACTTCACTTTGGTACTAAATTATCTAAAGCAGCATTTAATGTATCAAAGCCATTACTGTTTGCTAGATTTTCTAAATTCGAAATTACTTCTTCAGAAATTTCAATTTTTCTGGAATCTAAAAGTAAAGCAGCAAAGAATGGATAATCATTAGATTTAAAAAACTTAATATAATCGTTCATGTTTTCCAATGAATACAATAGAAATCTAGTATCCGTTTGCATTTCTTTTGACACCTCATCGGGGATAGATATATCTTTTATACCAACAATAAAATCATTGACCGATTGTTCTCTGTTTTTTCGATTTACAGCCAGTTTCCTAGCCTTTTCTTCTAATGCAATTTTTTTTCTATTTTGATTCTGTACGAAAATTTGTCTATCTCTTTCTAATTTTAGTTTATCTATTTTCTCCCTCTCTAAACGTTTTCGTTCCTCCTCTACACGTATTGTCTGTTCTTCCTTTCTATTTAATAATATATCTTTCTCTAACTTTAATCTTTTTTGTTCCTTTTCGTATTCAATTCTTGCAATTTTATCTTCAAGCTCAACTATTCTTTTCTGTTCAAAAGATAGCTCATTCATCTGTGCTACTTTATTATCCTTTTTCTCAAGACTAAGATCATCCAGTAGTTTTAAAGATATTCCGAGATATTTGTCAAAATACCACAATACAACTTTACACAAATTATCCAGTATATCTACTGCATCATCTTTTATAACATTCTCCCCATGAGTTCCGAGGTTAGCCATGTCTCTTATAGCATGAATTCTACTAAGAATACGTCTTTCAATTTTACGTGTAAATTGATTGTCTTTTAAAATATCACCAAGTAAAGGTTTTCTTGGATTTTTACCCATTTCTCTAAAGTAAATATCGATAAGGATTTTTTCCATTACTATCCGAGTCTTATTGAGTGAGCCAGCAGGATCACTCTGCAGATAATTAAAGGCATTTTTAAATTCAAAAGACAATGAATCTAACTTCTTTTCTATAGCGCTTACCTTACCTTCAAGTTGTCTTATTTTTTCTGACATTAGTTATACTATTTACTTAAGTAATATAAAAATATAATTATCTCTCGAATTAAAAAATTCACTTTTAGATTAATAAAAACTATTTGAAATAATAAATTTTATTAGAATAATATTACCTAGCTACAACAATTTTTTTGACATCAGTATACCCTTCCTTTTCTAACTGAAGGAAATAGATTCCAGTATTGAGATTACGAACATCTAACTCGTACTTTTCGTTATGATTTTTGCCTGACCATAATGCTCTACCATTTACATTATACAAGTTCATATTATAAGACTGATCAGATTCTATGAGGATATAATCCCTGGCTGGATTAGGAGAAATATTGACATGTACAAGTTCTACATTTTCATTACTAGAACTCATTTCTAAAGAAAATCGATTAAAAAATTCCCAGATAACATCGCTGGCTATGAAGTCTTGATTAGTGGAACCTATGGTAATCGGTGCACCTGGCCAAGTGTGTCCTCCTCCATCGATTTTGATCAGGACAACTTCTGTATCTTCTGCACACATGCTATAGTCATATCTCTGTGCTGTACTACCATCAGTTGGATCACTGTTAGGTATTTCCGTTACGACTGGGGCAGCATCACAGGCATTATTATCTACCCAGAATGCGATAACCTCTTCTATAGGTAGTGCAACATCTGGCGAACCATTATAGGGTACTACATCGTCTGCCGTTCCGTGAATTTCCATAAGCGGGACAGCTTTTCCAGGTGTACAATTGGGCTTGTATTCCGGCACTATACTTCCAGTAACAGAGGCTATAGCTGCTATTTTATCATTGAGTTCACAGGCCAGTCTATAGCTCATGAATCCACCATTTGACATACCACAAGAATATACCCTCGTAGGATCTACGGCATAACGTTCTATAAAATCATCTATCATAGCACTCACAAATCCTACATCATCTTCTGTACTGCCAAATGTCCAACCAACGTTCCATGCAGCACTTATACCATTAGGATAACAAACAATAAATCCATTTTCTTCCGCGGTAGAATTCATAGAAGAATAGAATTCTTGCTGGTCCGCATTAGAGGTAAATCCATGTAAGTTAAATACAAGAGGAAGCGTTGTCTCTCCATCATAAGCGGAAGGCAGATACAACCTGTAGTCCCTCTCTACTCCATCATACATCATAGTACCTACGATAGATTCCTGAGCCTGTCCACAGTAGAAAAATAGACTTACAATAAAAGTAAAAAATATATGCTTTCTCATAATAACGTGTGTTTAAAAATTAGCGGTGATCAGAAGATCTAGTGCGGAATATTTCAAATTAAAGCGTTTAGACAAATACTCATTTGTACAGCATCCTTTGTAGACATACACCCCATTCCTTATACCTTTACTTTCGTATAATAGACTTTCTACAGATGTTGCATTACCTGTTTTGACAAGAAGTGCAGTAAGAATATTACTAATGGCTACAGATGCCGTTCTAGGAACCTTAGATGGGATATTAGGAACACAATAATGTATGACGTCATGTTTCATAAATGTAGGCTGATCATGCGTTGTCATCTGTGATGTTTCTATACAACCACCCTGGTCTATGCTTACGTCTATGATAACACTTCCTGGTTTCATTTTGGACACCATCTCCTCGGTGACAAGGATAGGTGTTCTACCCGTTTTAGAATGGAGCGCGCCTATAACAACATCTGCACTCATAAGCTGATATCCTAGGTACACTGGATTAAATGAAGAGGTATGTAACTGTCTTCCTATGTTAGACTGGAATCGCATAAGCTTAGAAATATCACTATCAAAAATTCTAACCGAAGCTCCCAATCCTAATGCTGTCCTAGTTGCAAATTCTCCTACCATTCCTGCACCTAATATGATTACTTTAGCAGGAGGAACTCCAGAGACACCTCCTAGCAAAATACCTCTTCCGTTATCACTGTAGGTCAGTAATTCCGCAGCAGTAAGCATAGCACTCATTCCTGCTATCTCGCTCATTATTCTCACCACAGGAAATGAACCGTCCTCAGCTTGTAGATATTCCATCGCAACGGCAATAACTCTTTTTTCTTTTAGACGCTGCAAATAAGCATCCGTGACAGTAGGTATGTGCAAGGGAGTAATTAGAATCTGACTAGGCTTAAGTAATTCTAGTTCTTCTGCCGTACAAGGTGTAACTTTTACAATTACATCACTATCAAAAACTGTTTTCTTATCAGGTGCTACTTGTGCTCCTGCCTCCGAGAAATCTATATCAGCAAAGTTAGATTTCAGTCCGGCTTTCGATTCTACAACTACCGTATGACCGTAGCCTACTAAAGTTCTAATATTGTTGGGTACTAGGGCAACACGAGTCTCTTTGAGTGAAGTTTCCTTAGGTATCCCGATAGCTATCTGGTTGCGTTTACCTTCTTTTTGTAAAGTTTCTGTCTGTGTCTGAAATTGTCCTTCTGTAAAAAATTCTGAAAAAGAGTATTTCTTAGTTGGATCTGGCATGTAGCGTGGTTATGGGTAATCTTTATTTTTATGTCAAATAAATTCTAATTCAATATAATCCTTCGTGTAGACTTATCCAAGATTTCTATTTTAATTGTATGATATTCATCAGGATCTAGCAGATCTACGATAAGTTGAGGCCATTCTATGATACATAGACTTCCACTTTGTAAATACTCTTCTATACCTAAATCCAAAGCTTCTTCTGTCGTTTCTAACCTGTATAGGTCCATATGATATATTTTATCAGCTGGACATAGATACTCGTTGATTATAGAGTAGGTAGGCGAAGAAACCTCCTCTTTACTACCCAATGCATGTAATAAATACTGTGTAAAAGTCGTCTTTCCTGCTCCCATGTCTCCATATAATAAGATAATCGACTTGCTATATCGAGCTACGAATGTATCGCAAAACTCCTTATAAGCCGAGACTTCTTTAATAATAGATTGCATGGTCAAACTTAATTAGCTGATAATTGTTCCATAAATATCCCAAAAAAAGCGTTTTTTTAGCTTTTAATTGCTTAGAAATATGAAGAAACTCTTTTTTTATATAAAAAATATGATTTCTTCAAAGTGAATAATGATTTTGAAAAAGGATATTACTTCTAAAGAAAGAAAGAAAGACCACATTGATCTCGCCTTCAAAAGCGAAACAACTTGCCAGCAGATAGATCAGCGTTTTCTGTATGAACCCGTGCTATCTGGCCATCCAGCATCGGACAAGGTTTTTCCAGTAGAAATAGGAAATAAGTCATTAGATTTTCCCTTGTGGGTTTCTAGTATGACCGGCGGAACTGGGTTTGCTCAGACCATAAACCAGAATCTTGCTAAAGCTTGTAAAGAATTCAAGCTAGGTATGGGACTGGGCTCTTGTAGGTCTATCCTAGATTCTGATGATCGATTGCAAGATTTTGACATAAGAAAATATATAGGTGATCAACCCTTATATGCTAACCTAGGAATAGCACAGCTTATAGGTATCGCTCAGCAAGGAAGCTGGGAGAAAATAGAAAACCTGGTATCTAAATTATCAGCAGACGGTCTTATAGTACACATAAATCCACTGCAAGAGTGGATGCAACCTGAAGGGGATAGATATTATCTGAGTCCTATAGACTGTATCCAGCAGTTGCTTCAGGAGACTGATGTAAAAGTCATGGTTAAGGAAGTAGGACAGGGTATGGGAAAAGCTTCTATAAAAGCGCTACTAGAATTACCTCTAGTAGCAGTAGATTTTGCTGCACATGGAGGCACTAATTTTTCTAAGCTAGAACTGTTCAGAGGATCAGAGCAACGCATGGACGCTTTCCTTCCTGTAACTAAGCTAGGACACAGTGCCGCGTCTATGCTAGACTGGGCTAACGAACTACAAGCCGAAATAGATTGTAAATGCAATACCATCATTGTATCAGGAGGTGTAAAACATTTTCTAGATGGTTATTATTACACACAGAAATCTAACTATAAAAATACACTCTACGGACAGGCCTCTGGTTTTCTCAAACATGCTATGGGAGATTATAAAGAACTCAGAAACCATGTACGTCTACAGGTAGAAGGTCTACAAATGTCACATGCTCTTCTAACTATAAATCCTGAGCATGAATAAGAGGAAAACGATAAAAGGATTTTCCAAACTTTCTAAGAGAGGAAAGATAAAATGGATCGTAGAAAATTTCTTTAAAGATCCAGAAAATGTGATGCGAGAACTTGTAAGTTACTGGCACGCAAATGAGGAGCAACAGAAAATCTTAGATGGCTTCAGTGAGAACACCATTAGTAACTACCCTATGCCTTATGGCGTAGCGCCTAACTTTGTCATCAATAATAAGGCTTACTGTGTTCCGATGGTTATAGAGGAAAGTTCTGTCGTTGCCGCAGCTAGTGCCGCAGCAAAATTCTGGATGGACCGTGGGGGATTCACCACAGAAATACTGGACACTAAGAAACTAGGTCACGTACATTTTAAGTGGCATGGTGACAAGCAGGCACTTAACGATGTATTCCCGGATCTCAAAGCTAAACTTATAGAAGATTGTGCTGACATCACTCAGAATATGAGGAAAAGGGGTGGCGGTATACTCGATGTAGTTCTCAGAGATTTTACGGCTGAAGATCCAGGTCTATATCAGTTGAAGGCATCCTTCGAAACCTGTGATTCTATGGGAGCGAATTTTATCAATTCGTGTCTAGAACAATTCTCTAAGACCTTACAAATTTTTGTACTAGAAAATGAAGCACTGGAAGATAAAGAGGTAGATGTTATCATGAGTATATTATCTAACTATACTCCTGACTGTATCGTCAGAGCGTCAGTTTCATGTAGGGTAGAAGACCTTGGCCATTTTGCAGATAATATGGAACCAGCGGTTTTTGCAGAAAAGTTTAAGGCAGCTGTCAAGATTGCACATATAGATTCTTACAGAGCAACTACACACAACAAAGGAATTTTCAATGGTATAGATGCCGTTGTACTGGCTACGGGAAATGACTTCAGAGCAATAGAAGCGTGCGGACATACCTACGCCTCCAGAACTGGAAAATATCAAAGCCTAAGTCATTGCAGTGTAGATAATGGACTATTTAAGTTTTGGTTAGATGTTCCGCTTGCTGTAGGTACAATAGGGGGTCTTACCTCTATACATCCTATAGCTAAAAGGAGTTTAGAACTCCTAGGAAATCCCAACGCAGAAGAACTGATGGGTGTTATTGCAGCTACAGGACTGGCTCAAAATTTTGCCGCACTGCGGTCTCTTATCACAACGGGTATACAACAGGGTCACATGAAGATGCATCTTCAGAACATCTTGGTGAGTCTCCATGCTTCTGACCAAGAAAAAGAAAAGACTGTAACATACTTCTCTGATAAGGTCGTATCCTTCAGTAAAGTGAGAAATTATATTTCTAGCCTGAGACCTAGTTAGCTTTTATAAGGATGATAGAACAAATTCGATCCTTTTATAATTTCTTATTACATCCCTATATTATAGAATCATCTAATGCAACACTAAAAGAAAAGCTATACGCTATACTTACGTTATTTCTTGTCTCTTTCAGCTCAGTTGTTTTTATTGCAGGACCTTTACTTATGCTGGCAGGTGTAGATGATCTTACGCATAAGATAAGTGATCTAGAATCAGAGATAAGTACCACAGCGTTATTTTTTCTTGCAGTTATCTTGGCACCGCTCTTAGAAGAATTAGTATTCAGGTTTCCATTAAGATACCGACGAGGCGCGATATTTTTATTAGTATTATGTATCAGTATGATATCCTTTTATGTTTTCCAAAATACTTTTTCCCAAAAAATAAATGCGACGATCTCTGGAACCATAGCCATTATGGGCATTATTTTTATAGGTACGCTGAGTAATGAATCTGGACTAGAACGTATCTCTCAGTTTCTAAGAGATTACTACCCCTGGATTTTCTACATGACTGCCATGATGTTTGCCTTTGCTCATATATTTAATTACGATCTACCTGATGACAGATGGTATCTTACACCCATACTGGTACTCCCACAACTGATACTAGGATTATTTCTAGGCTATGTCAGATTACGCTATGGAATATGGGCAAGTATTCTCATGCACGCGATGAATAACTTTATCCCGATGATGGCTCTTGTCGCTGCTAAGGGCATGGGGGTGGAATAGTTAGCAATTTATAAATTAGAGAAGCAAAAGCTCGGAAACAAAGATCCATTTCCTAAATCTGAGATTGGATATAATTGAGAATTAATTTTTGAATTTACCGCTTCGATTACAATTTTGACCTTACCCTATTTCCAAGCACTTTTTAAAGACTGAAATAGCATTATTCGTACTGAATTCTTCTACTACTCTACTATAACTTATATCGGTGTGACTCCGTCTGAGCTGCTCATTTTCTTGGTACCTGTACAAACCATTAATCACTCCTTCCGTATCTCCAGGCTCTACCAATAGTCCATTGCCTTCGTTCTCGATTACATCTTCTACAGCTCCGACTTTTGTGGAAATGACAGCCGTCTTACTTGCCATAGCTTCTAGTATAACATTTGGCAGACCTTCTCTGTAACTTAACATCAAAAGCATATCGGCAACATCTAAAACTTTACGTTTCTCTTTTCCTGAAATCCAACCTGTAAAAGTGACTTTTTTATCTGGACAGGCTAAGCCTATATCGATTTTAAGTTGACCTAATTCTGAGCCCTCTCCAGCAATAATAAATTCAAATCCTTTTTCTGATTCCTTAATGATTTTTACAAGATCATAGATTCCCTTGTTCTTCTCTATTCTACTTAAAAACAATACTTTTAAATCGCCTGTGCTACTATGAAAAGTAGAGTCCTTATATGATTCTACATCTATCCAATTATTCAGAACGACACATTTTTCTTCCTCTGCATTAAGAATTTTGATAAAGTATTCTTTCCAATATCTACCTTGACATAATATAACATCGCTACTGCTAAAAATTCTATTTGCCTGGTTTCTATAAAAATTTGAATTGTCAAAATTATCAATAAGTAAGCCTGAACGTGGGGCAATAATCGTCCGCTTTCCAAATACCTTAGCTATTCGTATCATTATGCCCTTCTCTATGAAGCTCATACCCTTACTCGAAAATGCCATCACAACTTCTATATCTCTGAAGCACAAGTAATACATAACTTTCAGTATCCTTAATATTCCTGAAACTAGGCGAGAAAATCCTGATCGATTCTTTTCATAAGCAGTTGTATCTACCAGCGTCCAATCTACAAATTTTGATAAGTCAGATTCGATTAATGTAGTACAGGCAAACATCTGTCCCCCTAAGAACTGGGATGTATTCTCCTTTCTAAATGACCCTATGAATAAGACTTTCTTTTTATGCAACTTGAATATTATATCGTTTCACCCATCCAAATAATTGTACAAGACTCCATTTCTGATGAGAAAGCCTGAAGGTACTGATTCCATCAGAATTTCTATTTTTCTGAACAGTGGCTTTTAAAACATCTTCATTAAATAGATCATAAATTGGGCTTTCTTTAGTAATCAATTTGTCTACCAGATTATGGTACGCTTCATTTTCATACTTGTGTAAAGGAATGCTAAATCCAGATTTGGGATGATCGAATACTTCTTGAGGCAACTCATTCTTCATCATCCTTCTGATAATTTCTTTACCTCCATTTTTTGACCATAATAACTGATCTGCTAGTCGTATAGAACTTTCAAATAGTTTGTGATCCAGAAACGGTGCCCGTACTTCTAGTGAATTTGCCATACTCATTCTATCTACCTTGATCAGCATATCATTGACCATTTTATGCTTTATCCTGAAGTACATGGCCTTACGTAATGAAGTCCATTTATTATAATTTGAGGGATAACTATTCCACAACTCAAATTCTGAAGGCTGATTTTTTAATAAGTTATTTAATTCATCGTCAAAATGAAATCTATGGATTTGTTGACTCAATTCTTTTTCTGGATAGAAAGATGTTTTTAGAGCTCTTGTAAACTTTCTTTTTTTATCCTCATTTATTATAGGTAGTTTCTTTAACAATCGAATACCGATCGACCGTACTAATTTTGGTGTTTTCTGAATAGATTGAATTTTTCTCCACCAATCTAAATCACTATAACCACCAAACATCTCATCGCCTCCATCTCCTGAAAGTGCTACTTTCACATGTTTACGAATTTCCCTCGATAATAGATACATCGGGATAGCAGAACTATCTGGAAATGGTAAGCCGTTGTGTTCTATTATTTTCCAGAATATTTCTTCTGTGAAAGTCTGATTTTGGACAGTTATTTCGTGATGTTGTGAGCCTATGTGCTGTGAAACTTTCTTAGCAATCTTACTTTCATTGTAGCTTTGCTCCTCAAATCTTACTGTAAAAGTATCCAGTTTTTTGTTCATCGATTGCTGGGCCATAGCGCAAACTGTACTGCTATCTATACCTCCTGATAAAAAGGCACCTATCGGCACATCACTAACAAGCTGCTCCTGCACACTCTGTTGTAATAAGGGCTTAATCAATGCTGTAGCAGAAGAGACATCTGATATGCAAGCGGAAGGTGGCAAATAATCAATCTCAAAGTACGACTCTATATGCACCTTGTTGTGCTGTATCATCAGTAGCTTACCTGGTTCCAGAGTTTTTACATTCTTAACTAAGGTAAGGTTGCCTGGTACATATCCACCAGCTAAGTAATATGCTAAGGCACGCTGGTCTAAAATACGAGGGATAGTAGTATCTTCTAAGAGAGCACCCATTTCACTTGCATACGAAAAGATGTCATTTTCTACATGATAGTAAAGTGGTTTTTCACCGAACCGATCTCTTGCTAATAAATATCTTTTCTTCTCTAGATCATAGATACAAAAGGCAAACATACCTTTGAGTTCCGTGACAAAACTATCACCCTTTTCTTCGTATAGGTGTACAAGAATCTCCGTGTCCGAATCCGTTTTGAAAATATGTCCCTTGGCTTGTAATTGGTCTCTTAATGTCTTGAAATTATATATCTCCCCATTCATAAAAACACAAATCGTCCGATCTTCATTCCATATAGGTTGGCCCCCATTATTGACATCTATTATAGATAATCTTCTCATAGCTAAGTGGCCAGAATCATATTGGTATTTTCCATCAGCATCTGGGCCTCTGTGGACTATGCGATCATTCATCCGATGTACCGAACTAGAAATACTTTGGTCTAAGTAGTCAAAATTAGTCTGAATCATACCACTAATTCCACACATTATATAAGTTGAATTTTTAAGTCTAAAAATAATAAATTATCCGCTCCCAATGATACCACTTTTAAAATTTGGATTGGCATTTTTAGATAGCTAAAGGGCTTATAATAATTAAGCCAAACATATTTTTCCAAATGCTTACATGTAATACTACAATGATGTTTATCTTTATGCTTGCGCTCAGTTAAACTAAGTTATGATCCATGAGTGGCATCTTACTGCTATCCTAGTAGTTTATCCATTATAAATATATAAAGTCATAAACATTACATGCAAAACCATATAGAAAAGTTAAAACAAGTTACCTGTGTAATATTCGACATGGATGGTGTAATTATCGACTCAGAGTTTCTGCATAAACAAGCCTATTACGAAACCTTTATTGCATTAGGATTAGATGTGTCTGAGGAGCTTTACAAAACAATAACTGGCTCTTCTACTGTGAATGTCTTTCAGAAATTGATTGCGCATTTTAATTTAGATGAAGATCCTAGTGAGTTAGTCTTACAAAAGCGAAAACGATACGTAGATTACTTTGTAAATGATCCAACGCTGCAGTTAGTAAATGGAGTAGAAAATATTATCAAGTATTTTTATAATAAAGGTATAACCTTAGTCCTGGCCTCTTCTGCTTCGATGCCTAATATCGATCGAGTATTCAAGCGATTTGATCTAAATAAATACTTCACCGCTAAAATTAGTGGAGCTGACCTAAGTGAATCAAAACCACATCCAGAGATTTTTGAAAAAGCCGCTACTTTAGGAAAAACAGCTAGAGAAAACTGCATAATCATCGAAGATTCCGATAATGGTATAACTGCGGCTAACAAGGCTGGAATTTTCGTTTTCGGGTACAAAAATCCGATGTCTGCAGATCAAACATTAAAAAATGCAAATGCTATAATCAGTGACTTTACTAAGCTGAAAGAATATATCTGATATATATCCATAAGTGAAAATCTATACTCATAACTATATCAGTTATGTTTTTACCAGATAGTATTTTACTTCATGCCTTGTCAAGCGTTTGTAAACACCTGCAAATAATCAAAATATAACCGCTCTATTATAAGATAATAAGCACCTCACTTTCTGTTTAATGTCAATTTGGCACAAATTATTGTATTTGGGTGTCATATTGGCATACTATTCTAAATATCCGTGCAATTCTGTCTTCTTTTTTGGCTTGGTACATTCATTGATCTACACAGATCGTATTAAATATTCAAAAAATAAAAACTTATATCATGCATACTAAATACGCACCATCCAACGGAAGAGCTAAACGAGGAGCTCACAGAAATAACGGATCTCTATTTTTTCCTGCCTTTGGAAATATTGTAAATGAGATAATGAAAAGTCCCCTTAAAGAGGTTATTAACGAAGAAGTGGTCAAGCACAATGTTCCGGCTGCTAATGTCCAAGATAACAAGGATGTTTATATAATAGACTTAGCCGTTCCTGGATATGAAAAGAAAGAAATAGAAATAACTGTAGAGAAAAATGTACTTACTATTTCTGGACATAAAGAAGAAGTAGAAGGAATAAATTTCCGAAAAAGAGAATTTAACTACACCCAATTTAAGCGTTCCTTTAAACTTACCGAAAAGGCAAATCTAGAGGCTATCACAGCAAATTTTCATGCTGGTATACTTAGTATATCCATCGCTAAGAAAGAAGAGGAACCAGCCAGAAAAATTTCAATAAAATAATTTTACATAACCATAAAATAAAGAAAAATGAGAACTAGAATAAATCCAGTATCACCAGCAAGAAGTGTTAACAATATTGTCGACACATTCTTTAACAGAAGTATCGCTGATATCATAGGAACAGATTTCACACATAACTCCCCTTCTGTAAATATTATAGAGGAGAATGATGCATATACCATAGAGCTTGCTGCTCCGGGATGTGAGAAAAAAGATTTTGACATAACAGTAGAAAAAGATCAACTGATTATTTCTAATAGTGAGTCTGAATCTAGCGAAGAGAACAATGATGAAGAAGTTATAAAAGCAGAGGAAAAGATTCATTACACTAGAAGAGAGTTCAATTACCGTGCATTCAAGAGAAGTTTTCATCTTCCAAAAACGATAGATAAAACATCTATAAATGCGAAGTATAATAATGGTATTCTTGCTGTCAAACTTTCTAAGATAGAAGCAGCTAAAGACCCAGGAAAAATAGAGATTGAGATAAAGTAATGTTCATTATGTCATAATGGATAAGTAGGCTGTCAGTATTTTGCTGACAGCCTTTTTTTTATTTGATCTGTAAGTAATTTTAAAGAAATTATATATTAAGTTTTGCTATCTATTTCCTACCTTGATGCTTTATAACCAATCGAGACTTAAGATGAAAGACTATTTAAAGAGGCTTTTGCTGTTATCAGCGATAGTATTTCCTGCAACTTTCCTTTCTGCACAAGAGATATGTGATAATGGCATCGACGATGACGGCGATGGATTGGTAGATCTAAATGATGATGATTGTAGCTGTGAAACCTTCATGCCTAGCTCACTCATCCCTAATCCATCTTTTGAGGAAATGAGTTGTTGTCCTACGAATGAAGCTGAGCTAACATGCGCAGACGATTGGATTCAAGCATCCACTCCTACTACAGATTATATGCATACTTGCGGTATCACGGCTCATCCTTTCCTTGGGTTCCAAGCACCTCTACCCTTTCCGGATGGAGAAGGAGCTATAGGTTTCAGAGATGGTAAGCCTGGCTCAGAAAATTTTAAAGAATATACAGGAGCCTGCCTGACATCGACTATGGAGGTAGGTGCAGACTATAGATTAGATTTCTTTGTCGGTTTCCATGATGCACCAGGATCTGGAACACTTAATATGGCAATTTTCGCAAGCACAGATTGTACAGATTTGCCATTTGGAGGAGGAGATCAGAATTTTGGTTGCCCTACGAATGGACCTGGCTGGGTGCAACTTGGGGAGATGACATTTTCAGGAAACAATGAATGGGTAAATGCCGTATTCGAATTTACAGCTGATCAAGCTTACCAAACTATAGTTCTAGGACCAACGTGTGATGTTAATCCTGACTTTTTACTTGATCCATATTTCTTCTTTGACAGATTAGTTCTTGCGGAGACCTCAGAATTTGGTATCCCGATTGCAGATATTTCTGGTAATATATGTCAAGATAATCTTACCCTAACGACTTCTGATAAGATGGCAGGAAATTACCAATGGTACAAAGATGGTATTGCTATAGTGGGAGAAACTAACCAGTCCATTACCATTCTTAACGGACCTGATGTAGAAGGAGATTATAATGTAATAATAATGACAGATGAGGGCTGCTTTACAGGAGATAATTATACGCTAGTTGTTCCTAGCTATTTTAGCATGTTAGAAACGACCATATGTGATGGAGAAATAATAACAATCGGCGATGAAGAAATTTCTGAATCAGGGGTGTACGAAGTATTATTAGAAGCTGTAGATGGATGTGATTCTATTGTAAATGTGATTGTAGAACTAGAAAATAATATCGAGCTAATCATAGAAGAAAACATCTGTGCGGGAAGCTCGATAACAATTAATGGTGTTGTATATGACAGCGCAGGGATGTATGATCAAAATCTAGAATCTGACGAAACCTGCGATACCTTATTAATAATTACCATAGAAGAATTAGAAGTATCTATAACTAATCTTAGCGCAAGCTTATGTGAGGGAGAGACCTTAGAATTCGAAGGTATGACCATATCAGATCCAGGAGAATACGAAGCTACACTTACCTCATCTGCCGATTGTGATAGTATAATTATCCTACAAGTTCAGGGTGCGGACACAAGTACTGGTGTGATATCAGAGTCTATCTGCCAAGGCAACATAATAGAGATAAACGGTGAGACCTTTAGCGAGAGCGGTCAGTTTACGCAGTTATTTGTCGGGTCTAATGGTTGTGATAGTATATTAACAATAAATATTAATTTACTAGAAAATGCCAGCTCTACTATACAAGAGATCATATGTCCTGGAGATTCTATAATTTATAATGGGATAAGTTATTTCGATGTAGGAACGTTTACACAATCTCTTACCGCAACGAATGGATGCGATAGTACATTAAGCATAATCATAGAAGAAGAATCCAGTTGTAATTTTTGTGAAGATTTTAGAAACGAAGAATTAAAGCTAGGCATCACTTTTTATAAACTCGATGAAAACATTTTTGAAGTTGCCGTTCAAAACGAAAATAACATTACGAGTAGTTTCACTATCTCAGCGACAGCCATAGATCAATTTATAGGTCTGATGGCAAATGAAAAATCAAGTAGTGCTTTAGATGGGACAATGGCTAAAATCACTCAGACGACTACTCCTCAAAAAACAGTAGTTGCCGCATTAGAAAATGTTACGCTGAACAAGATTTCAGGTAAGACCTATTTCGAAAAAGATATGATAGAAACTTTGGAAAATTTAAGGATAGGAACTAAGTATACTTTTAATTATACAGTAAGATAGGCTGTTGTTAATATAAGTCCTAAATCAACTGAATTCTGGATTTATATTATTCTATTATGCTGGGTAAACTATTTCTAGATGAGATATTTTGGATATTTGTCAATGGTGCTGCTATTCTTCCTTGTAGCCTGTGATGAATCTAAGGACTACTATCCTGAAAAAAGTGCTGATCTAAGTGAAACTAAATACAAAAGATTCAAGTTAAAACTAGATACTGCTTACAGCAATAATGATTACTTCGAAGTAGGCATACAACTAGCTAATCTGAAAGCATCTTCACAAAAGGTATATCAGAGTCTCAACAAAGGCATAGAGCTTAACTCTAGTAAGTGCGTCAGGATATATGACTGGTATTCCATCTATGATAATTTTAAAAATAATCTAGTACGCTTAGATACCAATGCATTCAAAAAATCATATCAACTATGTCTGGAACTACGAGGTCCGAAATCTTACTTAGATTACGAAGAGAATAAGATAAAAGAGCACCAAGAGAAACTAGCTAAAAGAGAAATCTTAGATTCTACACTTTTTGATTTAACGCTTATCAAGGAATTAGAGAAGATCTATTACGATGATCAAAACTTAAGATCAAAATATGATTTTGATGACTTACCAGAAAGCAAATCAAAAGAATTATGGAGACAAGTGAAAATACTAGATTCTATAAATCTCATCAAGATCGAAAAATTACTTTCTGAAAAGGGGTATCCTACAAAAGAAAAAGTAGGCTATGACAAGCTCATTGTTCCATGGCTTGTTTTGCATCACCAATCTGACCTCTCCGTAAGAAATAAATACCAGAAGTTAGTAGAAGAGAATTGTGGAAAAGGCCTTTTCAAAACCTATAAGTGGAGAAGCGAAAATATAAGAGCTGAAAATAAAACTCACTAGCTTATAAAACATGACTCTTCAAAAGCTTAAATTAAACTTCTTGTAATACCATTTGTATTTTTAGATGACGGAAAAGGATTTAGAATTGTTCAAAATGGATCAAGGCAAAAAACGTAGGCGAACCCATAGGTTCGGCGAGGCTTTTTAACGAAGGAACATGAAGAACAAAGTAAATAATTACCGTCATTCTAAATTAGAATTGGTATAACTACTCATGTGAATTCATGAAAGACTCCCACGCACTTATCCTTTGTAGGTTAAAAAAAACTAGCCCTGTGTAGAATCTAGATAAATACCACTCATTCATGGTGTTCCCCTAAGTAGTAAGGATTTTTTAAAAAATACCTCTATAGAGTATATATGATATTACGCCCTAGCCTTTTTAGCATCTATAAAACTCTTGATAAAAAAGATAAGAGCTATAATACTAGTAACTAACATAAGACCTACCCTGATCATACCTAAGGTATCTCCGTCTCCTAGTGCACTAGAGAATGGCTTAGCCAATCCAGGAATTATTAGCAAGGTAAGCAGTACAGCTATATGTGCTATTACTTTATTTTCTCTCTTTACTCCTCTGTTGAGCCCTAGTAATAAGATTCCGAAAAATACCGGGATCAGTGCAGTAGGTGCGCTCGTTACAAAATAACCCCAGGCGCCCATTGCTACAAGAACAATTGCATTGATAAGACTTGTCGTGTGTGCTTTCATAGTTCGTTTATTTTTTTTTATATATATTGATTATTACTGTCCACCTTCTTCTTCTATTTCTCCTATTTCTTCTTCTCCTTCTTCAGATTCCTCTTCCATTTCTTCTTCTTTGAAATCTTCGTCGAATTCCTCTTCGTCAAACTCATCTTCTCTCATCTTAGCTTCCATCAGCTGGTTTTGTTCGTCTTCCGGTCTCACCTGTTTGTACCGCTCACAATCTATGATATCAAAAAACGATGGCGGTGGATAATCAAATTTCTTTTCATAATTATAATCACATTCTGGGTCACCTTCTATTTTTCTTATAAACTTCTCGAATATAGGCTTAGCCATTACAAAGCCCTGACCATCATTAAGGGTTAAGAATCTGATCCACCTGTCTTCGCCTCCTACCCATGTTCCTACTACAAGATCTGGTGTTACGCCCATGAACCATCCATCTGCATAATCGTTAGTCGTTCCTGTTTTTCCACCGACCTCACTTTTCAGTTTCATGCCGTAACTACCTCCTACATTATTTCTGAGCATATCTAGAATCACATGATTATACACAGGATTGATCGCCTGTCTTTTTTCTGGAATTCCAGAGTAGATTATCTTGCCATACTTATCTTCTATCCTAGAAATAAATATAGGTTCTACAAATGTACCATTATTAGCAAAGGTTGTATAAGCACCTGCCATCTCATGAAGGGTAAGATCTAATGCACCTAGACATATAGCTGGTACGCTCGGTACAATAGAAGTACCACCTGGCATTTTTTTATTTTTGTCAATCCCTACATTTGATAACAGTTCTCTTACTACTTCTACATTACCCATCTCTTTGATAAGTCTTACGGTGATAGAGTTTTTAGAGTATAATAATCCTTGATATAGATTGTACATGTTACCCGTAAATTCTTCATTCGCATTAGAGGGAGACCACTGCTCTTCTACATAGAAATTAGCATCCCCGGGAGCGATGCTATATTGTATATCTTCGAACTCTTGACATGGGCTAATTCCCTGTAAAGCAATTGCTGTAGTATACACAAAGGGCTTTATGGTAGATCCTACCTGCCTTCTACTATTGACATGATCATATTTAAAATACTTAAAATCTGTTCCTCCTACCCAGGCCTTAATATGTCCTGTAGAAGGATGCACTGCCAGCATACCCGCCTGCAATACCTGATTATGATAACGTACAGAATCTCTAGGACTCATCTCTACTTCTTTCTCTCCTAACTCATTATAGTCGAAGATCATCATCGGGATTTTCCTCTTGAATACTTCCTTATATTCACTTTCTAATGCTTCAAAATTTTGAACCAGCTTTGTCCAATCTTGCGAACCTAATATCTTATTGTAGGTCCCAGATTCTGCATCAGACCAGCCTTTATTCTTAGCTGTACTAGCTAGAGACTTTTTACCTTTATCTACTTTTATGAGCGCCTTAATAACATTCTCGCTTAAGGATATCTCTCCATAGTTACTATTCAGACTAGATTTTATCTGGCCTAGATACTTATTATGTAAATTTAGATAACGTTCGGACTCCTTCATCTTACGCTCTAGTACATTTGCCCTGATGATGAGCTGGATACTATCCGCCTCATAGGTCCATGGATTTCTACCTTTCCACACTTTCCAGTATCTGTCTTGGTTCCACTTCATATGTTCCCATACTGCTTGCTCGGCATGTTTCTGGTAGCTCAGATCTATGGTTGTGTATACTTTCAGTCCATCCGTATAGATATTATATGCGCTGCCATCTGATTTTCGCAATTCCTCCTTATCCATAATTCTACGCATCCACTTCGTCAGTTCTGCCCTGAAGTGAGGTGCAGGTCCCTCACTGTGCACAGATCTGTTAAATCCGCTCATATCTAGATCTTTTTCTATAAGGGTATCGTAGCTGGTCTGATCTAGGACATCGTACTTAAGCATCTGAGTAAGCACCGTATTTCTTCTTTTCTTAGATTTTTCAGGAAATCGCTTTGGGTTATACAAACTAGGATTTTTGAGCATCCCTATCAGAACTGCAATTTCCTGATCCTGCAGGGAATCTTGCGTTTTGCCAAAATACGTTTGTGCTGCAGCCTGTATTCCATGAGCACCGTTGATAAACTCAAACTTGTTCAGGTACATCACAAGAATTTCTTCTTTAGTATAACTTCGTTCTAGTTTAACTGCCGTTATCCACTCCTTTAATTTGACATTTACAAGCTTAAAAAACTTACCGAGCTTACTACCCTTTAGATTAGGTCTTCGATACAGGAGTTTTGACAACTGTTGTGTGATCGTACTTCCCCCACCAGAATCTTCATCACTCAGCAAAAGAGTCTTGAACGCTACTCTAAATAATGCACGAACATCTATGCCTGGATGCTCATAGAATCGACTATCTTCTGTAGATAACAAGGCCTGCTCTATCCTCGGTGACAACTGATCATAAGTTATCTGCTCCCTATTCTCTATATAATACTTACCAAAGGGTATATCCTTACAGTCATAGACTACTGTCGCAAGATCATATTCTGGATTTTCTAAATCTTCAAAAGATGGAAGATCACCATTAGACAGGTTATAGAACTTAATGATAGTTGCTAGAACACCTATCACGACGATAGCCCAAAATGACCATACAAGCCATCGCAACCACTTTCTTTTTTTTAGTTCTGTTGTAGAATTGTCTTCCATTCCCATATAGCATTTAGAGGCGTTGCAAATGTAAGGCAAAAATTATGCTTTTGGTGTCAATTGAGCTTATAATTGACGCATAGTCCTGTACCTACAAACTAAAATAATAAACACTTAAAACTAGATTAGATAGCGATAAAAAGAAAAATATAGTCCGATCATTAATAATCTAAGACAATAATTATCAATTATATACATATTATATATATATTTAATATAAATCGTTACTTTTGTAGGATAAGGATGAATAAAAAAACTACAATATCATTTCTGGGGACAGAAAAAGTATGGTACATGCGTCGTCATAACCACCTAATTGCTATTGTTTTCTTCGGATTTCTATTATATGCTAACACGCTAGGACATGATTATGTACAAGATGATGCGATCGTTATTTATAATAATCAGTTTACTACACAAGGAATAGCTGGTATACCTGGCATTTTACAAAAAGATACTTTTTTTGGATTTTTCCAGGAAGAAGGTAAGTCTAAGCTTGTATCCGGTGGCAGATACCGACCGCTAAGCCTAGTTATGTTTGCCGTAGGATGGGAGATATTTGGCCATGCCCCTCTTATCGGACATCTTGTGAATATCTTGTTATATTGTATTACGGGCATTATGATCTATCTACTCTTTTGTGCCCTGGCTCGCAATAAGAAGACTAGTTCCATACCCACACTCTTTGCATTTATATTGAGTTTGCTCTATCTAGCACATCCATTGCATACGGAAGTCATTGCTAATATCAAGGGACGTGATGAAATACTTTCTATGCTAGGTTCTATTTCTGCATTATATTTTCTTATCCGATATACAGAATCTAGTCAGAAAAAACACTTAATATTTTCTATTACCTTGTTTTTTTTAGGGCTTATGTCAAAAGAAAATGCCATCTGCTTCCTTGCTGTCTTTCCTCTCGTGTTATATTTCTTTAACTATAGAAATCTAGGTTCTGCGGCTAAACTGTCACTCCCTTATCTGGGCGTTGCGATTTTATTTTTAGCTATAAGAACCTCTGTCCTAGGATTAGATTTTGGTGCTGCCCCACGAGAGCTTATGAACAATCCGTTTATCAAAATAGAAAATGGATTCTATACAGATTTCTCTTTCTCAGAAAAAGCTGGAACGATTCTCTACACCTTAGGGAAATATATTTCACTACTTGTTTTTCCCCACCCATTGACAAATGATTATTACCCTCGACATGTAGACATAACAGCATTGACAAACTGGAAATCCATTCTTAGCTTCTTATTATACGCCATTGCCTCTATCTATGCGATTATAAAATATAAGTCAAGAAATATTTTAGGATTTAGCATACTCTATTTTCTTATCACCGTAAGTATTGTCTCTAATATTATTTTTCCGATAGGAACTAATATGAGTGAACGGTTTATGTATATGCCTTCATTAGCCTTTAGTCTGCTTACAGCAGTGCTAATTACTTACATAACGAAAAAAAATAAAGGCTTAGGTATCGCCTTTGCAGCCATACTTCTCCTAGGATATAGTTACAAAACGATAACGAGAAATAACGCTTGGAAAAACGACTACACCCTTTTTACAACAGATGTAAAAACCTCCTCCCAGAGTGCTAAAGCTCTCAATGCCGCAGGTGGCGCCATACAGACCAAGGTAGCCAATATGCCCGATGGTAAAGAAAAGACCGATATGATCCGCCAAGGTATATCTTACTTAGAGCAGGCTACAAAAATACACCCTAATTATATCAACGCCTTTCTACTTCAGGGGAACTCTTACTATTACGCTAAGGATTTTGACAAAGCCATAAAGGCTTACGAAAATGCCCTGAGTATAAATTCTGGATATCAAGATGCTAGGAACAACCTGATGGTCGCACTAAGAGATGGTGCTAGGAAATATGGAGAAAAAATGAACGATCTCGACACGGCAGAATCTATGTTACTGAGGGCTTACCAGATAAGTCCATCCGATCCTGAGACGCTTAGATTACTAGGTATAACATATGGTGTTGCAGGTCAGCACCAGAAAGCTATAACCTACTTCGAAAAATTAGTCACTATACAACCTAGTAATGCTTACGCCCTAGCAGGGCTATCTACCGCATATCGCGCTATAGGCAATATAGCAGCGAGTAATTCCGCTTACACCAGAGCTTATAATATAGATCCCAAATCCGTAGAGCATCTAAGTCCAAAATAGCCATGCGAAAAGTTAAATTCATTATAAGAGCACAAAAAGAATGGACATATTACCAAATATTATCTAATTTATATACTAGTAATAGTGTAGGAAAAAATATACAATGAGAAATTTTCTGGTTTTAGCATGCGCTCTTGTATGCCTAGTATCGTCCGCTCCTCCAGTTTCTGACGTAGATCTATGGGTCAACAAGACCTTTGTGGAAATGACAGATGACGAAAAGATAGGACAACTGTTTATGATCAGAGCGCATTCTGACAAAGACCAAAAACATATAAAAAAAATAAAGGATCAGATAAAAAAATATCATGTCGGTGGTTTATGTTTCTTCCAAGGAACACCTCAGAAACAATCTAAGCTTGTCAATGAATACCAAGCGATGGCCGACGTTCCCCTACTCATATCCATGGATGCAGAATGGGGATTAGGTATGCGTATGAAAGCAAGCACAATAAGCTACCCAAGACAGCTCATGCTAGGTGCTATCCAAGATAATGATCTGATCTATGACATGGGAATAGAAATCGCAGCTCAGCTAAATGCCGTAGGGGTCAATGTAAGCTTTTCTCCTGTAGTGGATGTCAATAATAATCCAGATAATCCTGTAATCAACGATAGATCATTCGGAGAAGATAAGTATAATGTTGCAGCAAAAGGTGTAGCATATATGAAAGGACTTCAGGCTGGAAATGTGATGGCTTGTGCTAAGCATTTTCCTGGACACGGCGATACAGATGTAGACTCGCATGCTGACCTACCTATTATAAATCATGACAGGCAGCGTCTAGATGAGATAGAATTATTTCCCTTCAAGGCACTTATAAATCACGGTGTCCAGAGTATGATGATAGCACACCTAAGTGTTCCATCGTTTGATAATAGAAAAAATATGCCTACCACCCTTTCTGACAAAACCGTAACAGGAGTGCTGAAGAACTACCTAGGTTTTCAGGGACTGATCTACACCGATGCACTAGAGATGAAAGGTGTCTCTAAACATTTCAAACCAGGCTTCATGGAGGTAGAAGCGCTCAAGGCGGGTAACGATATACTCCTCCTCCCTATAGACATCGGAGCAGCTGTAAAACAAATCAAAATAGCTCTAGAGACTGGAGAACTTAAGTGGGAGGATATTAACCATAAGGTACTCAAAATCCTTGCTGCAAAATACCAACTGGGGCTCACCGTTCATCCTAAAAAAATAAATCTCAACACTGTCCAAGACAAGGTCAACCAGAACAAATCTCTTGCCCTAAAATCTAGACTTATAGAAAATGCTATCACCCTCACTAAGGACGAAAACAATATACTACCGATAAGAAACCTAGAAGGAAAATATGCTAGCCTAAGCATAGGTGCTAATGGGTATTCAGAATTCCAGAAGACCTTAGAAAAATATACACAGGTCGATAAGTTTTTCATGCCCAAAGCATATTCTGCCCTCCAAAAAACTAAGATATTACAGGCACTAAGTAAGTACGAAACGATATTTGTGAGCATCCATGATATGAGTAAATACTCTAGTAAATCTTTTGGTGTTCCTAACGCTGTTCTCGACCTTATCTACGACCTGGATATAAAGCACAAGGTTGTACTCACATTATTTGGTAGTCCTTATGCACTCAAGTATTTCAGTCCTATACCTACAGTTGTCATGGCCTATGATGAAGATCCTATGACACAGAGTATAACCGCTCAGGCCATCTTCGGAGCCCTCTCTATGAAGGGCAAACTTCCGGTCACAGCTAGTCCGGATTTCAGGGCAGGGCAGGGATTAGAAACGCCAGACTTACTACGCCTAGGTTATGCGATTCCAGAAAGAGTGGGCCTAGATTCTCGTAAGCTGATGAAGATCGATACCATAGCGGAAGAGATGATACGGACCAAAGCCGCTCCAGGTTGCCAGGTTCTCGTTGCTAAGGATGGGAAGGTCGTACTCCACAAATCTTACGGACACTACACCTACGACAAAAAAAGAAATACAACCCTCGATGATATCTACGATGTCGCTTCTGTCACCAAAGTGATGGCCTCCACTGTGTCTATGATGCGGCTCATGGATAATGGTTTAGTACGACCTAATAGTAAGGTGCGAGAATACCTTGCTGAGTCCGATACTACGAACAAAGGAAATCTAGTTCTAGAAGATATTCTTGCTCATCAGTCTGGTCTCAACGGATGGATACCTTTTTACAAATCTACTGTTTCCACTAAGAAAAAAACTACACCTTTAGAAAAATATTACAGAACTACCCCTAGCGATAGTTTTAACATTCCGGTAGCAAATAATCTCTACATGCTGAACGAATTCCAGGACTCTATCTATGCACAGATTTACAGTAATAGTATCAAAGTAGGGAGAGGTTATAAATACAGCGATCTCGGTTTCTATCTCATGCGCAAGATTGTAGAACGCACAAGTAGTCAGACCTTAGATCAGTATGCCGATCAGTCATTCTATAAACCTCTAGGGCTCAGAAAAACATTATTTAATCCATTAAGTGTATATAGTAAGGACCAGATCGCACCATCAGAAAATGACAAATATTTCAGAAATCAGATTGTACAAGGACACGTTCATGACATGGGTGCTGCTATGCTGGGAGGTGTCAGTGGCCATGCAGGATTATTCTCCACAACAGCAGATCTAGCCATCATGGCACAGATGTTACTGAACGGTGGGAGTTATGGCGGACAACAATATATCCAGCCAGAAACCGTGAAGCGATTCAGCTCCAGATATAGTAATTCACTAAGAAGAGGTCTTGGGTTTGATATGAAGCAGTTAGACGGAAAGAAGAAAATGAATATGTCAGAAAAAGCAAGCGAGAGCACTTTTGGACATTTAGGATTTACAGGAACCTGTGTGTGGATGGACCCAGAAAACAATATCGTTTATGTCCTACTATCTAACAGAACTTATCCGAGCATGAGTAATAACAAGTTCGGTAAAAAAGAGTTTCGTCCACGAATCCAGACCGCGATATATGACGCTATGATCCATGAAAAAAACTTAGCATCACTACCTTAGATTTCGCAGCTATTACCTATTATACCATTTCTATTTTTAGATGACGGAAAAGGATTTAGAATTGTTCAAAATGGATCAAGGCAAAAAACGTAGGCGAACCCATAGGTTCGGCGAGGCTTTTTAACGAAGAAACATGAAGAACAAAATAAATAATTACCGTCATTCTAAACTAGAATTGGTATTATATTTTGGGTGTGACCCTTTGCTATATCACAAAGTCTACGCACGGGTCGTTCCCTTCCTGACTCGTTACTCACTCGGTCTCTAGCTCTACGCATAAGCTCTTCACAGACGACTCTCTACCATCGTCCCCTCCAGGCAACTCACACAAGGCAATACACATGGCCAGGCATAGGTGTTTTTAAAGAAGGAATATGAATAACATAATAAATAAATACCGTCATTCTAAACCAGAATTGGCTTTAGTGGTAACATGAAAAATAGCATTTTCAAATGTGAGTGTTTTATGAATTCACCTGAGTAGTTACAAGTAAACTAATGGAAGTCTAATTGCATTCTTTGTATTTTTTAAACCTAGAATAATTTTGAATTGGAAAACCGCCATAAAGCAAGGTACATTAAATGTTGTTAAAATCTGATAGTTTTTTAACTACCCACACTTGAGTAAATTATCTTAAAGAAATAATATTTCTTCAGCTTTGTATGTCTTATCAATTATCTTGTTAAAATAAAATATACGATCCCTAAATATTACTTTTCTATACGCTCCACTAAGTAGAAATACCTACTCCTTATTAAGGTAATAGTACCCTATTTATTAACACTCCTTTTTATCACATTTGACATAGCAAATCAATCAATGTGTGTGCTTATATAACACGCAAAAGAAACACTATTCACATAAGCAAATTATACCAATGGAACCCTATTCTATTTTATTCTAGCAATAGAACTCAAAAAGTAATTCGGGGTACAATTGGCTTTGGGAAATCATGAAAATAACAGAAAGACATGACTATAAAATCAAATGTAATAGATCACAAGTTGTTATGTGCTAGTTCCTGCGCGTATCATGTAGATCTCAGTGGAAAATTTGTTCCACCCCTATCAGACAAACCAAAACAATATCCAGATTATTGTCTATATAAAGATTTAGATATAATCGGAAAAGTACATGCCTTCATCAATAATTCCACATTACTAAGTAAGATAAATGCGGCCATTATAATAGAAATAGATGAAGCCTATATACTAGCATTTAGGGGTACCCTCCCCTTCAGCACAAAGCATCACGATCTAGCCCTACTGGAGGACTGGGGAGAAGATCTTTTCGGTAGTAATCTTGTTAGCAGAACAGGACTACCTGGCAAGGTCCATGAGGGATTTGCTGATGCCTTTAACACCATCTGGTCTCAGATCCTCGAACAATTAGAAATTATCTACCAGAAAAACAATGCTCAAAAGCCGCTATATATTACTGGTCATAGCAAGGGTGGACCTATGGCTTCCTATGCCGCCTACAGATGTAATAATTCAAATATCGATGTTGCTGGGATATCCACATTTGCATCTCCATTTCCAGGTGATGCTGACTTTGCTAAGGCATACAACATGGTGATAGATCAGACGCGATACGAATACCACCTAGACATTGTACCCTTCTTACCACCACAGCAGAGTTTACTGAAGACAGTAGGAACAGACATAGACTTATTTATGATGTTATTAGAAGTAATATTCCCGCAATACAGAACTAAGTTTAAGGATGTACAACACATGATTGCCTATCTAGAAACTATCAATTACAAATCTGTAGGAACACTGAAATATATAAATTATCTATTCCAGATAGAAAGTGACTCTCCAACACTCGAAGCCATCAGGATAAAACAATTTAAGAAAACTATAAAGCAAGAAGGCATAAAAGAAGGACTTAAAACTATAGGCCACTCCCATTCTATAGGCTGCAGCGGTGGATACCAAAAAGGATGTTATCCAGGTGCCTGTAATGATGCGTCTATGTCTTCTCTCTAATACAAAATAAATCAAAATACAAATATGAGTAACCAAGGTTCTAATCAAAATAATAATACTTCTATCGCTGTACTTTCTTATAATATATGCTTCCAGGCTATGACCAACTACTCCGGAGGAAGTGCCAGTGAACTCGGAAGAAAATGTACCTATATAGGAAACTCCAGATTAACGATCTGTGGCAACAATATGGCCAACATGATAGATGCTATCCCAGCATCTATGAATATTCCAGCACTAGATTTTGTAGGATTTCAGGAAGCGAGTAGGTGGAAAGAACTGCAAGGCGATGCTACAGGAACACTGAACAAGATGCAAGCCATAGGAAGCAAGGAAGGTAGAAGCGAAATGGTAAGCTTCTATAATGGCGCGAAGTATACACTTACCAAGCAATACTTTGGCAGGTTTCTCATAGATCGTCCCTTCCAAATATTATTCTTCAAAAGCAATGTAGTAGATAGTGGCGTAATATTTATCAATGCACACAATCCACATGGCTATAGTTTTTGCAAAATGCAAGCCGCATTATCATCAGCTATAGAGAATCGCATTACAGATGAAGAAAAACTATATAAAATTATTGCTGTAGGAGATTTTAACGAAACTTCCTGGGACTGGCAAAGTAATAATATGAAACAAAATAGCTGGACACCCTTTTCAGAATTGAAATTATTTACTTCCATAAGTGTTGGAGCACCCGTCTTCAGTTGCTCCCAAGCCGACGGCGTCTGGTCTGATGGACAAGGCGGTATCAGAAAAGGAAGCAGAGGAGGCGACTATATCTTTAGCAGCGGCGCGGCCGCAGATATAAAAGTTCCACCAGCATATGATCCTAAGCTTTTGCAATCTGATCATCTTCCCATCGTCGCAATCGTCTAAAGAAATAAACCTACTGTTCCTTATGTAATCACCAAACAATAGAATTCTTCATACCATTCCATTGTACACAAGAGCTAAACCAATTGTATCAAAAAACCCATGAACTGCAATATTGAACCATAAGTCGTACCCCCGTTTATAAAATATTATGGATAGAATGAGTCCAATGATACCCGTTACGATTTGGCCAGTGACCCCTTGGTAACTATGCATCCATCCGAAAAGAATAGCAAATATCCCGATATTGATAATCATACTTATGCTACCCTCTCCAAAAAACTTGATAAACTGACGCATAAAATATCCCCTCCATATAATTTCTTCTCCTAAAGCAGCTGAAGTCCATATAAAAAGCAGGAGAAACATTGTAGCCGATAAATTTCCTTCTAATTCTTCAAAATCTGAAAAATCTATTGGTTGTCCAGTTAAATTACTTACTAAGGGTATGAGGATAAAATAATAGAGTAGAAATAGCCCAATGGATACTATGGGTGCCAAGATTAATAAGTTTTTAAGGTTCGCTTTTTTCTTTTGAAAGCCTAACCATTTTAAGCTCTCTTTCTTAAATTCCAAATAACATCCAATCAAAACTATTATGCACAAAGCAATATTATCAAAAACGTCTAAGTCCAAAGGCAATATCCATAATATAAAGCATAAAGTTATTGTCAGTATTGGGATAATCGTAAATCTAAAAGAGGTATTATTCATCTTATATAATTTAAATATTCAAGACTAATTAACAACCATATTTTATGAAATGCGCCGTAAAATGGAGCTTTTATACCCAATGGTATGGAAATAACCCCTCAATAACCAATCAGCTCTAAAGTTTCCGATCCATCCATTCTACAAATTTCTTTTTTTTATATCTACTTATACTTACTTGATGCTTGTCTTTCCCTTGAATGACTGGTTTTAGTACTACGAGCAATTTTCCGTTTTCGATAACTTGGAAATTTTCGACAGCACGATAGTGAAGAATGGTTTGCCTATTTGCACGAAAAAATTGATGCCTATTAGTTATAGTTTCCAGCTCATTTAACCTAAAGTCAGTCATGATTGGATTACCATCTGCTTTCACTAAATACACTATTTTACTTTCGCTGTAAATGTAGAATATCTCAGCATAAGCTATAAAGAAGGTTTTTCCTCCTTTTTTAAAACTAAGACTACCTGTTATCGTTTCTAGTTTATGGAGATCATATAGGTCCTGAGCAAAGGCAAAAATGATCAATAGAATACTTAATAATAGCGATACAGAAAGTCCTATGAAAAAATAATAGAACTCAAAGTCTTCATCCTTTAGCAAGACGATTATAGAATAAATAATAATGTATGCAATAGAAATATATACAGATGTAGATAATAGAAAACTAAGCACTGATCTAAAAGTAAATTTTTCTGTAAGATGTGTTTTTTTGAATTTTATAAAGTTTATCTCTGCTATAATTAATATGGTGATGCTTAATAAGATTGAACTGATTACTGATCCCAACGGAAACTTATAAGAATCGCTAAAAGGAAAATTATCATTTTCAGTCAAGTGATTCAAAACCAATGAAATTATGAGAATACCAATAATGGTAAATATTCTCGATTTTCTCATGTACTGATTTATAAAATTTTGTCCAAGTTTAGTTTTAATCATTTACTGAAAATCAGTTTTGTATACTCATTAGAAAAATTCGTTTTTATATAAATTTGTTTAACGATCCGTGTTTCTAATGCTGCCGTAAGGAAGGAAATAAGAATGATAGGTATATCATTATGCATTGTAATATTTTCTCTTGCTATTTCTTATCCTAATTCCTACGTAGACGATGTGAATGAAACCTAGAAGGATACCTAAATATTTTAATATATCACCTCTGTCGTTTAATACATAAAAGGCATTGATGAATATAAAATAAAGGCCTACAAATCCAAGATATAAAGTTAGTTTCTTGTTCGTCATAATATCTCGTTCGAACAATTTTTCTATGCTTAATTTATACTGCGGTTATGCTTCTTAATTACTAAAATATATTATCGTTTCTGAGTCTATATTATTTGAACCGTTTCTTTTAAGTCCTTCGTTGATATTATTAAACAGAAGACCACCATTTATGGATTTGAAAATACCTGAAACATCAGCCGAGGAATATACTGTCAATCCATCATCAGAGATAGTCACATCACCTTGAAAACCACCTCCGCTTACATTACTATTTTCTACTATAAAAGAATTTATTGTACTTGCAGAACCAGGGCCTTGAGCGCATAGCTTGTATGTAGATGAAAAGATAATAAGCAACAAAATAATTAGTCTTACCATACTATGAAATTAGTCAAAATACTGAAATTTTATTTTATTTTGTACAACTTTTATCTTAATTCCAAATACTATATAGTCCCCAATAACTAAAACTTATAATTAGCAATACATATACCAGCATATTAAAAAGTAAAACAACTTTAATCCAACGTCTTGCGTCGCTTAGTTTAATTTTTCTTATTGTAAATAAAACAAAAGGAATAAATATGAAAAGCAGCAAAAACGGAATATATGATGAGGCACTAATTAAGTCTGAACTGTAATGTGTAAATGGTGCATCAAAATAATAGATATACTTATTAGTTATTAAAACAGCTAGATATGCTGCTAGTAATAAATTACCTACTGAAAGAATGATTAGAAATTTTTATCAAATATTGTTACGCTTGCTAGTGAGTAAATACTCGTGTGAGTTACCCGGAAGGGGCGACTGAAAGGAGCAGTCTGTGACGAGCATTGAGCAGAGCTAGAGACCAAGCCGAACGGCGCGCCAGTAGGACAACGACCCTCCCATAACATACTCAGAAGACTATCTATAATTCCCGTATGGGAGGGGCACAGCCTGATAAAAATCAATTGTAAACCCAAAGAAAAATTATTCTATAGGTTGCTACGATACAGAACTTATTATCTTCGTATCATGTCATTGTCATTTTCTATAGCATGGAGGTATCTATTCGGTAAAAAATCAACCAATGCTATCAATATTATTACGGGAATTTCTGTGTTCGGTATTACGCTGGGTACGGCGGCACTGATCCTGATCTTATCTGTATTTAATGGTTTTGAGTCTTTACTTTCTGGGATTTTTGATGCCTTTAATCCAGATCTGAAAGTTATTCCTATCCAAGGAAAAAGATTCCAACTGGATGATGAACAATTGCTACAAATCCAAGATATCGAAGGTATTGTACATTGCTCTAAAACAGTGGAGGAAATTGCACTTTTCGAATATAGAGACAAACAAGAAATCGGAATTATAAAGGGCGTAGACGCTAATTTCAAAGCAGTGACTGGAATAGATACGACCGTAATTTCTGGAAAATATAGCCTCAAAAACGGGCGTACGCTCAATGGTGTTTTCAGCCTAGATCTAGCGAGTAGATTATCCCTCAATGTAAATGATCGCCTATCCGATGTAAAAGTATACATGCCTCTGCAACGGAGTCTATTCCCTGGTTCTAAGGAATTCAAGATAAGAAGTATCTACCCTAGTGGCGTATACAATCTCAAAAATACAGATGGCTACCAATATGTTCTTGCCTCTTACAAACTGGTCAATCATCTATTACAGACTGAAAATTCTAATTCTTTTCTAGAGATCAAATTGCAGCCTACTGCCGATGAAACGCTGGTCAGAAATAGGCTGCTAGAAATACTCGGAAATAACTTCACGATCAAAAATAAATACGAGCAAGAGGAAACCTATCTGAAAATTATCAAAATAGAAAAGTGGGTAAGCTTTCTGATTGCCTCCCTTACGATATTGCTCATCGTTTTCAATCTTGTAGGTTCTCTGTGGATGATCGTTCTAGATAAGAAAAAAGATCTCTCTATACTGAAATCTATGGGCTACCATGCGCAGGATATCCGACGTATAATTCTGAACGAAGGTGTGCTCATCAGCGCGATAGGAATTGTACTCGGCATCATTTTAGCTCTAGTGATCTACTATGTGCAGACCAGTATAGGCATCGTCGCCGTACCAGATGGATTTACGATAGACGCTTACCCTGTAAAGCTAAAAATCCGAGACTTTATCATCGTATCTATTACTGTTCTACTCTTATCTTTTCTGGCTTCTCTGATCCCTGCTAGAAGAGCCTCTCAGATCAGTGCGTTTGTCCATAAAGAATAAGATGTACTCTATAGCTACTGCTGAGACGCTTATTTTTATGTCAATGTAGATTTTCTTCCTAAAGTGTAAATTTATCTAAGCCCCAAATTATTAGAAACTGTAGTCTGATACCATAAAAAACACCATCCTAATCATTATATTTGCGGCGATGGAAGAATGGGAGATAGATTTTCAGTGGCTTAAGGTCCGACATACGATCAAAGATATCTTTGGTGGAGATAGTCTGCCGGATCTTAGGGCTATCCTATTTTTAGTAGGTATACAAGAGTTAGGGGCCGTGCAAGAGACATTTTCTAAGGAGGAGAAGCAAGATCTGATGCATATAGCTGTCTGTAGTATTCTAGAAGGTGATGGATATTATAGATATGTAGGAAGAGACGAGGATGGCTGGCCGCACTATGAAGTGGAGATACCCTTCAAAACGAAAGGCACTAAGGCTCAGGAACTCATTCTAAAGAAAGGAATTATAGAATATTTTAAAATAAATCAAATCAAATCAGTATAACATATGAGATATCTACAACTAAGTCTACTCATCCTGACGCTTGCAATCCTTAGTGCCTGTAATTCGGGTCCTACTTATGCCGTTATAGAAACAGAATTTGGTAATATGAAGGTAGAATTATATGATTCTACACCGATCCACAAAGAAAATTTTATAAAACTCGCTAAGGAAGGTTTCTATGATGATCTTCTATTCCATAGAGTCATCAAAGGATTCATGATACAAGGGGGCGATCCTAAGTCAAGGGGAGCTGAGCCTTCTGCGCGATTAGGAGGCGGCGGCCCGGGGTATACGATAGAAGCGGAGATAGGTTCGCCACACTTTAAGGGAACACTCGCCGCGGCGAGGACAGGTAATGCCGGTAATCCAGAGAAGCGTTCATCTGGTTCTCAGTTCTATGTCGTGCAAGGAAGCCCACAATCTGAAGCACAGTTAGCCTCTACGGCAAAAAGAAAAGGTATAACTTATACAGATAGCCAAAGGAAAAAATATGCTGAAGTCGGTGGAAGACCAGATCTAGATATGGAGTACACTGTCTTCGGGGAAGTTGTAGAGGGAATGGATGTAATCGATAAGCTAGCAGCTGTAGAAACAGCTCCAGGAGATAGACCTCTAAAAGATGTAAAAATGAAAATCAGAATTCTATAAACAATGAAATATTATCACTTATTACTGATGGGTTCTTTTTTGTTCTTAGCCTCATGTGCTAAGCCTATTGCAAAATTTACAGCAGACCAAAAGACAGAAAAGGTTCCTGGAAAAGTTATTTTTACTAATCTCTCCGAAAAAGCCGAAACATACCAGTGGGATTTTGGAGATGGCAATCTATCTACTGATCCTAATCCATCACATAAGTACTATCTATCAGGAAAATATAGTGTTAAACTTATAGCTGAAAAAGACGGTAAGAAAGATGAATATTTTGTAGATCTAATTTTTGATGCTCCACAAAGATGTTTAGTAGAAATGAACACTAGTTATGGGCCCATGCTCATACACCTTTCTGATTCTACACCTAAGCATAGAGATAATTTTATAAAACTTGCAGAAGAAAATTTCTATGATGACCTACTATTTCATAGAGTAATCAGTGGCTTTATGATACAGGGCGGTGATCCTAATTCTAAAGGTGCGACTAAGAGTTCTAACCTAGGTTCTGGTGGACCAGGTTATACGATAGAAGCAGAGTTCGATCCGGAATTATTACATTATAAAGGTGCGCTTGCGGCTGCAAGGCAAGGTGACAATGTCAATCCAGAAAAAAGATCTTCAGGTTCTCAGTTCTATATTGTCCATGGTAAGCCAGTGAATCCAGAAAGCCTGATATCTATTGGTAATAGAAATGGACTCGACTACACCACAGAACAAATAGAAAAGTATGTAGCTAATGGTGGCACGCCTTTTCTAGATAATGGTTACACCGTATTTGGTCAGGTTGTAAAAGGCATGGAAGTTATCGATAAGATAGCAGCAACGAAAAAGAACTCCAGCGATCGTCCACTAGAGGATATAAAAATTCTAACCGTTAAGGTTATAAAATAATTGCTGTAAGCACAATTCTGATAATAAGATATAGAAAGTAATGAGAGAGATTCTAGGTATAGACGTAGGAGGCACAGGCACTAAGGCCGCTATAGTGAATGTAGAGACAGGCGAGTTACTCTCCGATAGGATAAAGATGAAAACACCCTCTTCAGGTAAACCTGTAGAGATGTCAGAGGTGATAGAAGAGCTAGTAGATAAGCTAGACTGGAAGAACAAAGTTATAGGTCTAGGTTTTCCCGCTATCATAAGAAACGGAGTATGTTGCTCAGCTTCTAATATCTCTAAGAAATGGATGGGGTTAAATCTAGATAAACATTTCAGAAAATTATTATCTAAAAAACTTATTAGTATAAACGATGCTGATGCTGCAGGTCTTGCAGAATTCCATTACGGTATAGGCCAAGGAAAAGAAGGTACTGTGATACTACTTACCCTTGGGACAGGTATAGGTTCAGCTCTATTCAGAAATGGTGTATTAGTGCCAAATACAGAATTTGGTAATCTATATTTTAAAGGTAAAATTGCAGAAAAATATACCTCTAATAAGGTACGAGAATCTAATGATATGTCATGGGAAGTGTGGGGTAACCGCCTAAACGAATTCCTACAACATTTAGAATTTATTTTTTCTCCTGACCTCATTATTCTAGGGGGTGGCGTAAGTAAGCGTATAAATGATTATAAGTCATACATCAAATTAGATACAAAGATAGAGGCTGCTAATCTTAGAAATAATGCAGGTATTGTCGGTGCTGCTAAGGCAGCCGATATATATTATTCTTAGTTATCTTGTCTCTTCACATTAGTCTGCATATTACTTATACAGAGTACGTATTACCTCATTCTGCTTGCAAGTTGATCTAGTTCTTTTATTTTCTCTTCCGCTTTCAGCATAGAAGAATCTATTTTGAATGCACGCTTGTAATCATCTAAGGCTGCAGAAATATTACCCATCGTCTCATAGGTAATTCCTCTATCATAGTAATTTAAAGCCATATTCTGCCCTAGTTCGATAGCTCTAGAATAATCCAATATAGAACGCTCGTAATCACCTATCAAAACATAACAATATGCCCTAGGCTCATATACTAATTGTCTAACGTAGATATCTTGGGACCCTGCACACCTATTAAACTCATCTATTGCTAAAACTGGATCTATCTGTATCAGAAGTAATCCCTTATGATACCTTGCAGTATAGTTAGTACTATCGAGTGCAATAGCTAGATCATACGATTTAAGTGCATGTACAATTTCACCCTTGTCACTGTAGCAGTTAGCCAACAAATCATAAGCAGAACTCTGTAAATGGTCTAGATTATCTATAGCATATTCCAGTTCGTTAATAGCAAGATCCGTCTTACCTTGTGTCCACAGACCTGATGCTAAATATTCTCTAGCTAAACCAGAATTAGGATACTGCTCGACTACATTCGAAAAAAGACTTACATGATTTTGCCAAACATCAGACTGCTCTCTTGTAATCGGTATCAACAATATCGCTATTATAAGTGAACATAAAAGAGCCAGAACATTATGCGTTTTCCTGGATAGAAAATCAATACAGTTAGCTAAGATAAAAGCTAAACCAATATAAGGTAAATACGTATAACGATCTGCCGCAAAAGCATTACCCACCTGCATAAACTGTAAAACTAAAAACACAGTAGCTAGAAAAAAACCTATACCAAATACTACGGACTTATTTTTTCTAAAATATATCGTTATTAATAATATTAAAATAGGACAAAAAATATAAAATGGAAATCCCTGAATTTCTCCTAGATGTGTAAATGGATGTAGTGCTGACATCTTAGTAGGTAATACAAATTGTTCTATGTAAAAATACAGACCAAAGCAAGCAACCTGGATATTATCCCATACTGATCGAATATTTTCCTTTACGGCAGAATGGTTAATAGTCGGCTCTAATAAGTTATAAAAACTTCCACCACTCTGTACATCTATAGCTATATAACCAACCAATAGACTTATAATGATGAACGGAAATTTACTAAGATGTATCGTCCAATTATTTAGCCGTTTTGCCGAATACAAATCTAAAAGATATAAAACAGGAACCAAGGAAACTGCCATTGCTTTTGACATACAAGAAAGAAAAAAGAAGAGTAGAGCAGCAAAATAATATTTTTTCTTATCGGTATTATTATAATGCAGATAAGCGATAGAAGCAAGCAGAAAAAATAATGCATATAACACATCTTTTCTTTCTGAAACCCAAGCTACTGATTCCACATGCATCGGATGGATAGCAAAAACAAGGGCTGTAATTCCAGCAATCCATCTACTTACTGTTAGCTTCCTAATTAGTAAAAATACTAGCATAACATTTATAGTATGCAAGGCGATATTAGTTACTATAAAAGAATAAGCGGATAAAGTCCCAGATTGTAAAGAATTAACCCATAGGCTAAGCATTGTTAAAGGGTGATAGTTAAGAGAAATTATCGCTGTGAGTAATTCCTTAGCATTTGCAAAACTCGGATTAGAAACAAGAGGATTGTCTGTAACATAATACTGGTCATCCCAGTATACAAACCCATTATCTACTGCCGGATAAAAACAATATACTGTAACTAGAGCAATGCATATTACAGTTATAATATCTAAAACATGCGTTTTTCTATGCGGACTATGTACGCCTAGGTTATATAAATGAGAAAACATTTTATTTAGATTATAAACCAATTAATAAGACTCTACTCATACTATTAGAGCATCATTTTTAGAAACCAATGAATATAATTAAGCTTATAAAGGCGGAGCGTTAGAAGGATACCGATAGAGGTATAATATTACTGAGCTGACTGCAAGTTCTCGATAATAACATCCTGAGAGCGTTGCAAGTAGAACCTTTCTTACTGGAAACATATCTCATATTTTTTACACTAGGAGATGGACAAAAAATATTCCAAAATTTATAATCTGCCAAAATTTCAGAAATACTGAAAATATTTCATGATAGATATAATATACCCCTTATTAGTAACGACAGCACTTAGATGTAATGCAGGGTTTGTAAGTACAAACTGAGCAGCCAGCAAAGATGTAAGCTACTCAGTTTTTTTTTCTCCCGGAATACCTTTTTAGTATATTCTATTTCTGCACATACTTCATGTCTAATACCATTTCTATTTTTAGATGACGGAAAAGGATTTAGAATTGTTCAAAATGGATCAAGGCAAAAAACGTAGGCGAACCCATAGGTTCGGCGAGGCTTTTTAACGAAGGAACATGAAGAACAAAATAAATAATTACCGTCATTCTAAACTAGAATTGGTATAATACCACTTAAGCTTGAAGATAGTCTAGTAATAGAATAATAAGAAATAGCAGGAATGGTAAAAGTCTAGTTGGAGACAGCTAAATGAACTTAGCAGGCAAAAAAAATGAGAAGCAAACAATGAAGTAAGCTTCTCAGATCGGTTGATAAATTGAGTAATGCTTATAGCAAGCTAGTTGCTATAATAACTCTTCATTTTCAGTTTTATAATATCTGATTATGGAGAGTATCTCTTGGTCTAATGCAAGTTCTGGATCTATATCATACATTATAGTATGCAGATCAAAACCTTCCATCAATGCTTCTGATAATATTTCAAAAGCTTCGTTTTTTCTTCCTGTTCTTAGATAGGCAACAGATCTACAATATAGAATATCTGCACCGAAGGTGTATTCATCTGCTTCTTGTAGGATATCTATTGCTAGTTGGTCTTTACCTTGCTTTATTAAGAACTTAGCATACTCACTCCAGAAAGCACTCTGCTCTGGTGCGATTGCTGTAGCTTTTCTTAAGAACTGTCCTGCCTTATCAAAACTTCCTAGTTCGTAATAAGCTAATCCTAGATATAGGTAATAGTCCTCAGTACTGTCTTCTATTGCAATGGCTTTATGAAAAGAATTGATAGCATTTTGCCACTGTTCTTCTTTTGTATAGCAGATGCCTAGATTGAAGTATACTTCATCATTATATGGATCTAGCTTTAGGGCTTTATATAAATTATATTTTGCTTCTTTGAAATTATTGAGCTGGATCTGACAATACGATATCAGTAATAATGTATCGCATTCATTTTCCACAACGCCTAGAGACTCCGTAAGAATTTTCAGTGCTTTCTCGTAATTCTTCATCTGTACACAGATGTCTGCACAATCTAGATATCCGTTCTCGAACTCTGGGTTAATAATAAAACTGTACTCAAAAGCGTCTATCGCCATCTCATACTCTCCAGTAAAAGAGTAGGCATGACCTAGGTTAAACCACGCAAGATATGAGTATGGTTTTTTGTCTATTATCTTCTTATTAAGCTCTATACAGTGAATGTAATTTTTTGACAATTCTACAGAAGTCCATAACTGTTCGTATAGATCTTCGTCATCCATGTTCAACAACAATGCTTCTGCAAGACACTGGTACATGAGACCATATTCTTTTTTCAGCTCAAAAAACTTAGCCTCAGTAATCAATACATCTCCTAGGTCTGACTGGTTACAAGCATCTTTCAGTGTATTGATAATTTCTAGTGCTTGCTCATATTCCTGAAGAATACTTAGTGCTCTTGCTTTTAGGAGCTGTATATCTATCTCAAAAGGAGAAACCTTCTCTCCTAATTTTAAGATCTTAAGTGCTCGTTTTGGTTTGTTAAGTTGTAATAGGATTTTTGCTTTTGTCAAGTAAAATTCTGATCTGTACGCATACTGGGATATGGCTAGATCTACAACTTCGAGTGCGCGCTTTAGTTTATTCTCTTCTAAGTAGTATTCTATTATCTGTATATAGGTCTTCTCAGCAAGATATCCTATATCTCCTTTAGGCAACTTAGATTCGAAATCAGAAACAATCGTAATGATCGCTATGTCTCGTTTTGTTCTGTGTTCCATTAAAATTAACTGTTATACGGGATTATAATTCGGGGCTAATATAAATAAATTACAAGCAAAGAAGCATTACTAAAAAGAAAACTTTTACACACAATGTTAAAATATTTATTGGTGTTTATTAGATCTATAATCTACTGTTTTTCAATGATCTAGATTTACATAAATATAAATCCTTTCATTTAATAAGTTCTACCTCACGCATTAACACATAACAGAGAATGGTCATTTGAAGCCCTAAATCGACTATATAGCGGCAGGTTTTTTTCTTCTTGTACTAATAAAAAGACCTAGCATGATAATAATTGCTGCCATTGTCTTAGAAACAGTCAGTATATCCTTAGCCAATAATAAGGCTATAATGGTCGTCAGTACGGGTTGCAAATAGACATAAACTCCGGCAACGGTAGGATTTACTTTTTTAAGGGCATATGCATTAAACAAGTACGTCAGGAAGGTTGTAAAAAACAAGACGTAAAAAATAGATAAATATATATGCTGAGGAAAATTACTCCAGTCTGCTTCTAACACTTCCTGATAACCAAATGGTAGGACCATCACTAAGCCATAGGTAAATACCCACTTAAGCACGGTGAATGGATTATATTTTACCATCATATTTTTTATAAGTACTAAATATAATCCATAAGAAACTGCATTGACAAATATCAGAAAATCTCCTTTTACATTAGATAATTCTATATCACTTGCAGATTGTAAAATAAGCCATAGGGTACCACAAGCGGAGATTATAATTCCCAGAACTTTGTGGGTCTTTATCAGCTCTATTTTTAGTAGAAAAGAAAATACCATTACGGCAATCGGAATAAATATAATGATGACAGACGCATTAATAGGGCTAGTCAACTGCAGACCTTTGAAAAACGCAAGCTGGTTAATCGCGACACCAAACAAGGCGCACATTATCATATACAGGTGATCCTTATAGCTCTCTAATTTTTCTCTCACAAGTATAAGATGAACAAGCTGGAAAAGGATGCAAGCAGTCACCACTCTCATAAGTATAAATCCATAAGGTTCTAGATAGTGATCTGACATCACATCCTTTGCAATAATATAGTTAGCCGCGTAGATAAGGGCCACGCAAAAGAGGGCCATATGGGCTAAGAAATTTTTCTTCACTTTACACTATAATTTATCTGAGCCTACAAAGCTATAAAAGAAAAGCCAATTAGAATATTATTATTTATAATGCAGTGACATGCATACCTGTGCTCTATATTGTGACCTTCTAAAAAAATCAACTGCTATCGGATATTTTATTAATATTTTACTTTTTAGTATCTATAGCCTAGCATTATTGATTATTCTTGTATCATAATGTGATGCTATGACCTCTATAAGAAATCTCTTTTTACAAAATGTAGCGCAGACTTCAGAGTTACCCCTTATGCTAGAAATAGAACGCGCCGAGGGTATGTACATATGGGACAAGCATGGAAAGAAATACATGGATCTGAATTCTGGGATTTCTGTAAGCTCTCTAGGTCATCGTCATCCTAATGTTGTCCATGCGATTATACAACAGACTAATAAGTATCTCCACACCATGGTCTATGGAGAACACATACAGCAAGTCCAGGTAGCCTATGCCAAGAAATTAATTGACATATTAAATAATGGCCTCGATAGGGTCTACTACCTGATGACGGGTACAGAAGCGGTAGAGCTAGCTATGAAACTAGCACGAAAATATACTGGAAAACAAGAAATAATATCTTGCGCTAATGCCTATCATGGTTCTACGCTGGGTGCTGAGAGCCTGAGAAGTGACTACGAGTTTAGCAGAGCATTCTTCCCTGGAATTCCAGGGATACGGCACATTCGATTCAACCATGAAGAAGATCTAGAAAAAATAACTTGTCGCACTGCTGCCGTAATTACAGAACCTGTCCAGGCAGAATCTGGTGTACAGCCTCCATATAATAATTACCTACAAAAACTAAGTAAGCGATGCAAAGAAATGGATTGCTTATTAGTGCTGGACGAAATACAAACTGGATTCGGTAGAACTGGCCACTGGTTTGCACATAAGAAATATGATGTTGTTCCTGACATCTTACTGATCGCTAAATCCATGGGTGGTGGTATGCCTATTGGTGCCGTTGTAGCGCCCCAGAAAATAATGAACAGTATCATAAAGAATCCTGCGCTAGGACATATTACAACTTTCGGAGGACATCCTGTTTCTGTAGCTTCTGCTCTTGCCACCTTAGAAACTTTACAGGAAGAAAAAATTATTTCTACTGTTCTGGAGAAGGAAGCTGTCTTTCGCAAAAGGCTTGTACATCCCATCATAGCAGAAGTGAGAAGTTCCGGTATGATGATGGCAGTAGAGCTTAAGCGAAGAAAGTATCTTAAACATGTCGTAGGACATACGATAGAAAATGGTGCGCTGATAGATTATTTTTTGTTCAACAATAAAAGCTTCAGATTAGCTCCCCCGCTTATTATCTCAGAGGCAGAAATTCATGAAGCTTGTGATAAACTATTAGCCGCTTGCGAATATGCTATGAAATTGTACGACAAATAATACAATTTATACCAGTCTAAATCTTATATATTTTATAGTTCTGCTATCAGCTAGATGCTGAAATTCATAATAGGTTTTGTATTCTAACTCTGGGTAAGCAAGTTCCTCCGCATAGATATTATCATTGTGATATATTATTTCAGCTTTTTCTGTTTGCAGGGTTTTGTATGTAAATTCATATAGAACAGGATCATCCGTCTTTAGGTGTAAGATAGCTTCTGGTTTGATCAGTTTTCTATACAGATTTAGAAAAGACGGTGCCGTGAGTCTACGATTAGGCTTACCTAAGAATGGATCGGGAAAAGTAATCCAGATCTCATCTATTTCTTGACTTCCAAAAAAGCGATCGAGCAGCTCTATCTTAGTCCTTACAAAAGCGACATTGTCTAACTTCTCTTCTAGCGCAGTATTAGCGCCTTTCCAGATACGTGCCCCTTTGACATCTACACCTATAAAATTCTTATCTGGATTATTCCTAGCTAGAGCTAGTGTATACTCACCTCTTCCGCAAGCCAGCTCTAGAACCAAGGGATTATTATTGTGAAAATGCTCCGATACCCACTCATTCTTCAGGTCCACTTCTCGCTCATTAGCTGCTAAAAGCTGAGGTTTTACAAAATTGAAATTTTGATACACATTGGGAAATTCTCCCATTTCCGAAAATTTTTTCAACTTATTGCGCTTCGCCATATTTTGTCAGCTTCTTACTTTGGAACCCAAAAATATAAAAAAGCCTAGAAGCATATAGACTTATCTTATCGTTATTGGATAGCAATCAGCACATAGTATACTTCTATGGCATCATTTGCGTTATTGCATAGGGTATATCATTAGAGAATATGCATCATTTGATTACTTTTGCACCTTAGATTAGAAATTATTATAAAAAAACTGTCTTTTGAAGAATATCATATATATCCTGTTTTTACTCATGCCTGTGATAGGAATGAGTCAAGGTTCTAAGATCGGTGTCAGGGCTGGTCTTAATTATGCATGGTTTTCTGGTCCTCTGGAGGTAAACGAGGATTACAGCAAGAGTAATGGATTTCACTTTGGGCTTAATTATTCTTATTATTTCAATGATTATTTAGGTCTTAGGCTAGAGTTGCTATATAATCAGAAAGGAACAAAACAATCCTACTTGGGTGATACCTATGCCATATTAAGACGAGGTGGAGAGAGGATATATGATTTTGGTAAAACTGATTATCAGCTAGACATCTCTAATGCTTATCTCTCTATTCCGGTTATGATTTCTGTACAGCTTTCACGTAAGATAGAAGTCTTTGGTGGTGTAAATGTTGACTTTCTTATAGGACCAACTGGTAGAGGTAGAGTAGATTATGCCAGTATAGATAATCCTGGAAGAATTGAGTATATTAGATCCTTCGAGTATAATTATAATTCAGATCTAGCAGGACAAGCGAGTTCATTATCAGGTGCCACTACAGCACAAATAGTGGATGGCACGAGACTCGACGTTCCTAGAATAATAGGTGCTTACTATTTTCTCAATGAAGCAGAAAAAGATGGCAACAGATTCAGAAAAACTGATTTAAGTCTAGAAGCAGGGTTAAACTATTTTATCAATACTGGATTTTTCGTAGGAGCTTCGTTTTCTTATGGACTAATAGACCCTACTAGACGTGAACTAGATATCTCATTAGGAGAACTGAACAATGATAACTCTTTCATTTTTAGAGACGACAAGGACCACCAGTTATCTTTACAGTTTTCTATCGGGTTTAGATTCTAAAAATATCTCGAGCGTCACATACTTATAAATAGTATCGGAATATATAGAATTATAACTTAGACGCTTAGTTTATGCGTGTTATCGCTTGCAGTACCATATCTATCACAGATGCAATAGCGTATTGTTTGATTTATGATAGAAATCACCTCTAGAGTTGAATCCTAAGTTCTCATTTTCTTATAAAACAATTTAGAACTTAATTTACAATAGATCCAAAATTCTTTATCTTGTTATATTACTTTGACCTCCATTACGGTATAGCAATAGACTCCCATCTAGAATAATAAATACGTTAATTTATTTTACAAACTACCTCAAAAAGATAACTATGAAGCAGATGATAGTATTATTATTCTTTGTGTTTATTTCTATAAACAACTATGCTCAGACAAGTGTAGAATCCCATATGATGGGACATAGTCTTATGGATCATGCGTCAGCGACAGAACAGACGAAGATCGCTTATTGGATACATCAGCTTGCCGTAGAAGCTGGAAATATACATGAGTCCACAGGGCAGTTTGGATCTATCTGGGATTTTGCAGCATTTAATCCAGAATCTAACTGGCTTGCTGGCGGGGTACCTACTTCGTGGGATGGCGATTTCGAAAGCTTTGCAGAAGCCGATCTCAGTAATTTTCTATTTACAATTTACAATTATGTACAAGACCTGCCTCCTGATGTTGTCTATTATACTTCCCCATCTTCCGTACTAGAAGCTAGTGAAAGAGTAGTTGATTCTGTCCATCTCTACCAGCCAACAAATGATATTTTTATTTATGAAAACTGGCCAGACATGTCTGCCTTTTCTCCAGGAGAACCCTTTGACCCAACTACTACAGAATACGCTAATTACAATAATTATACCTTGGGAGCCTTCCATACTTGGTGGCTAGATCTACATGATCTTCTGCGCAACTCTAGGCCTAATGATAATATAAGAATGATCCCCGTGGGTCCAGTGATTGCAGAACTGATGAGCACAGCTCCTTACGATGCGATCGATCCTGTAGACCTGTACGAAGACAATGCTCCCCATGGCAGAGAGACCATATATTTTCTAGCAGGGCTTGCTACCTATATGGCTATCTATGAAGAGGAAGCACCTACCTCTTATACCGTACCGAATACGGTGTTACCTATTATCGCAGATAACTATACCGATATAGCTGATGACTTCTGGAATTATTTCCAAGCCTTTGATGATGCAGCAGGTAACAACAGAATATTCGCTGAGAATTCTAATCCGCCTGATGATGCGGATGGTGATGGCATAGTCGACGCCATAGATAACTGTATCAATATAAGTAATGCTGACCAAGCGGATTACGACGGAGATGGCATAGGCGATGCTTGTGATGCTCCAGAAGGTAAGGTTATTTTAGAAGAAGGTATACTCTATCAGACGGATGCAGAGGGTATCTTACTTAGAGGTAGAGATGATAACTGTTATATCATATATGTCAATACAAGTGGAAACTTAGTTACAGAACAACGCCCCTGCCCAGAATAAGAGAAGATAAAGTATTAGAAAAGAATGTTTCTTCTGATAATTTATCTTCTTATTGTTTTATCCACTTCGTCGTTATAAGTTCTTTTCCTGATTGCACGCTCACTATATAGACTCCTCCTGCTAGATCAGCAACGGGTAAAGTATTCTGAAACTGAAAATCGCTTTTTTTGTTGTATATTATTCTACCTGATAGATCAGATAGACTTATACCTTTTATACTTCCAGGGTTTTCTAACTGGATATATAAAATGGCTTGCCCAGGGTTAGGAAAAACTTTTATTTCTGATGTCAATGTAGACTCTTGTATATCCGTAATTCCTAGTGCTAGTTCGACAGCTCTTAGTGCATCTATCCTACCGTATCCATACACTGCATTAGGAATAGAAGTTCCTAGCACACCATCACAATCCTGATTAGACATTAAGGGCACTGCTGACTGGATCAGAATATCTTCTATTATAGAAACCTGACCTCGGAGAGAAGGATTAGCAGATATGATAAGTGCCACCGCTCCTGCAACATGAGGACCAGCCATACTCGTCCCATTCCAGGTTCCGAAATTATCATTGAGTCTTATAGATCTAACCTGTACACCAGGCGCAACCACATCTGGTTTCAGTCTGAAACTACTATCGACAGATACCGTTCCTCTAGAACTGAAGTTTGCGATGAGATCCATATCATTACTTGCACCTACAACAAATGCATTTTCGAACATAGAAGGGGGTGATTGTATGGTATTACAATCAGGACCACTATTACCTGCTGAAGCTACAACCATAATTCCTGCAGCTTTGAGATTATTTACAGCCGTTTCTAAAATACTCCAGTTATCCTCATTACAGCCTTCCATTTCTGGACATGACCAACTATTATTTATAACATCGGGAGCTAGAGCTGGGTCAGGATTCATTCCTGCCGTATCTGTTGGCGCTAGAAACCACTCAAAACAATTAAGATATGTAGCTGGAGATCCGTAGCCCCTTTCCATATTCCTACAACCTATCCACTGCGCATCTGGTGCAACGCCTATGGCATTCTCATCATCTTCTCCTACCATCGTGCCCATAGTATGAGAGCCATGTCCATGATCATCACAAGGAATTTTAATAGCTAGACCACATGGATTAGTTGTATCTGTTATGAGCGAGTCACCATGCAAGGGACTTATCTCAGAGATTCCATCATGCCAGTTATAGCTATGATCCACAGAATCTAATCCGACAGATTTCCATCCTCTGTACTTTTCTTTGATCAGCCTGTTGTCCCAGTCATATCCTGTATCCCCACCTGCCACAATAGCGCCTTCTCCTCTGTATCCTAGAGACCATACACTATCTGCTTGTATTTGCTTTATACCCCATTCTGGCTCTCCTCCTCTGAGATCCAGTGGTAATGGATTTCTCTCTGGCACCTCTATCTGTATAGTAGGGTTAATGGTAATCGTATTTACCTCAGGATAGGCAGCTATCTGTTCAGCTGTCAACTTATCTATAGTACAGTGAATAATATTAGATATAACGTAACTCTTATAAGTTATATCTTTCTCGCTTAGAAGTGCTTTTACTTGCTGCTGAGCTATATTTGCTTGCTTTGTTAGATAAATAAAAACCAATGCTCCTTTCTCTTCTTTTGTATATTCTATGTTGTCATAAGTAGCCATGTCTAACTCATTACCAAATAGAATCAAAACTTCTACTTTTTCTGAGACTGTAAAATCTAACTCTAGATCTGAAGTAATCTTCTGTCCAAAACAAGTAGATGCAGTGAACACACTAAATAACAAACAAGAAATAAAAGTATAGGCATTTTTCATATAACAAACTTAAGATCTAAAAATACAAAATCTAACAATGACTTGCGTTCTAATACCATTTCTATTTTTAGATGACGGAAAAGGATTTAGAATTGTTCAAATTGGATCAAGACAACTTAGCCTTCAGATACTTAGCCGTATGTGATCTCTTAGCTTTTACCAGTCCTTCGGGTAGACCTTGGTAGAGTAACTCGCCGCCACCTTTTCCTCCGTCGGGTCCTAGGTCTACTACCCAGTCCGCAGACTTTATAATCTCCATATTGTGTTCCACGATAAGCACCGTATGCCCTTTTTCCACGAGTGCATTAAGTGCGGTCAATAACTTGTTAATATCATGAAAGTGTAAGCCTGTTGTCGGCTCATCAAATATGAAGAATATATGTTCTGCATTTTTACTTTTGCCTAGATAAGAAGCCAGCTTCACGCGCTGTGCCTCACCTCCAGAAAGTGTACTGGAGGACTGTCCGAGTTTTACATAACCTAAGCCCACATCCAGTAGAGGTAATATTTTCTCGTAGACATCTTTCTTCTTCTCGAAGAATGTAATAGCTTCTTCTATACTTAAATTTAGTACGTCGTATATATTCTTACCGTTGTATTCTACTTCTAGTACATCGTCCTTAAATCTCCTGCCTTTACAATCTTCGCAGACTAATTTTACATCCGCTAAGAATTGCATCTCTACCGTGATCTCTCCATCTCCTTGACAGTTATCACACCGACCTCCTTCTATGTTGAAAGAAAAGTGTTTAGCTTGGAAACCCTTAATTCTAGATGCTTGTTGATTCGCAAATAACTTACGGATACTATCGTAGGCTTTGACATACGTAACAGGGTTAGACCTAGAAGATTTTCCTATTGGATTTTGGTTGATCAGTTCTATGTGTCTGATGAGTTCTACATCTCCTTCTAGACTATCGTACTTGCCTAGCTCGGAGGTAAATGCCTCCCCCAGATGTTTTTTTATTGCAGGATAGATAACATGTTTTACAAGCGAAGTTTTTCCCGAACCAGATACACCCGTAACAACCGTTATCGCATTAAGCGGTATCTTTACATCTACGTTTTTCAGATTATGTTGCCTTACATTATTGAACATAATTCTATTACTAGGCTTTCTTCTATGCTTCGGGACTTCTATAATTTTATCACCTTTTAGATAATCTTTAGTAAGACTTTCTGTCTTGGTTTTCAAGAATTTTTTGAGCTGTCCTGCATATACTAGTTCTCCGCCATAGAGACCAGCACCCGGTCCTATATCTACTATAAAATCCGCATTTTTGATCACATCTTCTTCGTGCTCTATCACGATCACTGTATTATCTAGATCTCTGAGTTCCTGCAGTACGGCAACAAGTTTTTCCGTATCCTTAGGATGTAGACCTATACTCGGTTCGTCGAGAATATAGAGTGAGTTGGTCAGATTAGATCCCAGCGTTCTAGTAAGATTAATCCGTTGCGTCTCTCCTCCGCTCAATGTCGATGATACCCTGTTAAGACTAAGATAAGCAAGTCCTACATCTGTCATAGTTTTGATCCTTGCTCTTATTTCTGTAAGGATACGCTTTGCCACTTGCGCGTCATATTTTGACAATTTTATCTTATCAAAATATGCTTGCAATTCATTGATGGGAAGTTCTACAAGTTGAGGTATATTCTTTTCCCCTACCTTGACATAAGAAGACTCCTTACGCAATCTACTGCCCTTACAAGTAGGACAGGTTGTTCTCCCGCGATATCTCGCAAGCATAACCCTATTCTGTATCTTGTAAGTTTTCTTTTCTAGTTCTGTAAAATAATCATTTACACCATCAAAATAACTGTTACCCTCCCATATCAGATCTTTCTCCTCTTCCGTCAGTTCCGATAAGGGACGATGAATAGGAAAGTCAAACTTATCAGCATGTAAGATCATCTTATTAAGCCATCGACCAGATTTTTCTCCTTTCCAACAAGCAACGGCTCCTTCGTATACGGAGAGGGTATCGTTAGGCATTACCTTATTAGGATCTATACCTAGAACCCTACCGTATCCTTCGCACTGTGGACAGGCTCCGTAGGGATTATTATAATTAAATAACTGATGAGTAGGTATAGGAAAAATCATACCATCTTGTTCAAAACGATTGTTAAAACCCTTGAACTTATGATCATTACCATCCAGTATACATTCTCCACCACTTTCGTAAAAAGCGACATTGATGGAATCCGCAATTCTTTTTCTATTCTCTTCTTCCTCGTTTACCACAAATCTATCGATCAGGATAAGAACTTCTTTATCTATGTCAATGACTTTTTTCTTCAGTAACTTATTCTTTGTTTCTATAAATTCTTCTATGTAACCCAGCTCCTTCCTGTATAGAATCCTAGAATACCCTTTCTGCAAAAGGATCTGTAGTTCTTGCGTCAATGTTCTGTCTGGATAAGTTTTGTTAATCGGAATAAACAAACGCAACCTAGATTCCAGCGGTAACTTAAATATATAATCTACAATATCTGTTACAGAATCCATCGTAACTAATCTACCACTTACCGGAGAATAGGTCTTACCGATCCGACCAAATAGCAATCTTATGTAATCATATATTTCTGTCAAAGAACCTACTGTAGATCGTGCATTACTAGTCGTTACCTTCTGTTCCACTGCTATAGCGGGGCTGATGCCCTTGATAAAATCTACTTCAGGTTTTTTCATCCTGCTCAGAAACTGTCTAGCATAAGATGAGAGACTCTCTACATATCTTCTTTGCCCCTCTGCGTAGAGTGTATCCATTATAAGAGAGGATTTTCCAGAACCACTTAGACCCGTAACTACAATCAGCTTTTCCTTAGGTAACTTAAGCTCTATATCCTTCAGATTATGTAGTCTCGCTCCCTTTATGTGTATCTCGTTGATTATATTTTCCACCGATTTAGGGGATAGTGTTGCAGCTGAGGCTTTGGATTTCATAGGATTCGTAAGTATCTGGAAATAAATTTGAAAATTTTAATATGTTGAATCAACACTTAAAGGTCATAAAAGTTTGGAACTAATAGGGGTATATAGTATTTATTGTTGTCTATATAATAGAAACTGCAATGATAGTAGTTTAAGGAGAATGAAACTTGGTTACTTTTGAGTTAATTATACGTTAATATGGATAAAATGAGGCGTATAATAGAGGTATATTAAAAATATATAGACATCTCAATGTAGAATTGCCTATATTTGATATTCACAATAAAACAACGCGTATAAGTTCAAATATTTACAATTAGAAGAAAAGACAGACTACATTCATTTAACATTTTTAATTGTAAAGTTATGAACTTGACGAAGCTTGAAGATAAGCAACTCATCACCAATTACTTAGCTGGCGAAGACAAAGCCTTCCAAGTACTCCTTACTAGACATAAAAGTAAGATCTATACATCTATTTACTTATTTGTAAAAGATAGAGATCTTGCCCAAGATATTTTTCAAGATGTGTTTATCAAAATAATTGATACACTCAGAAAAGGAAAATATAATCACGAAGGAAAATTTCTTCAGTGGGCGATGAGGATATCCTACAACATGTGTGTAGATCATTTTAGAAGAGAGAAGAGAAGGACTAAAGTGTCCCCATCAGAAACCTTTGATATTTTCGATGTTCTAGAGACAAAAGATGACAATATGGAGACTCATATGATCAAGAGTCAACTCCATAAAAAAATAAAAAGTCTCGTAGATCAGTTACCTCCGGAGCAAAAGGAAGTCGTAATACTGAGACATTACGCAGAGATGAGCTTTAAAGAGATATCTCAGTTGACAAGAGTAAGTATTAATACCGCATTAGGAAGAATGCGTTATGCGCTTATCAACATGCGTAAAATGGTAGAGAATAAAGAAGTTTTGCTCAAGTAGTAGTAACTCAGCGCTTAATAAGCGTGTATAGTCAAGAAATAACTTACATAAAGATATTAATCCATAGCTTTCAGGCATGAACAAAAAAGTTTGTTCTGCCTGGCTTTTTTTGTACCTGCCTCAAACCATGTAAGCTTAAATATATTATCGCTCTTCCTCAGTCTACATTTATTTCTAGAAGTACATCCTTCATATGTGAGATCGTCTTGTGAGACATATAAAATTGCATAATAGTTATTTGACTCAAAGGAAAATGTATAAAGATTATATCTTTAACATACAAACTGAAAATATGAAATCGACTTTTTCCACTCTCTTATTCTGTCTACTATTATCTTATCCTATTTTTTCTCAAAGCAATGTAGTGATCAACGAGATCATGGCTTCTAATGATAGTACAGTCGCGGACCAAGACGGAGAATTCGATGACTGGATAGAATTATATAATCTTTCTCTCACGCCTTCTGATCTGACAGGCTATCATCTTACAGATAATCTAGAGAACCTAACGAAGTATGCTATTCCTGATGGCACCATCGTCCCTGGTGGAGGATATCTTATCGTATGGGCAGACGAAGACGGTATGCAAGAAGGTCTACATGCCAATTTTAAGTTATCGGCAGGTGGAGAATCTGTGCACCTTATGAATCCTGATGGATCGGTAGAAAACGAAGTTGTTTTTGGAGAACAAGAAACTGATATGGGTTATGCACGTGCCCCGAATGGTCTGGGAAGTTTCAGAATCCAGGCACCTACTTTCGCAGCTAACAATGATTTCCTAGACAGCACAGATGATCTCCCAGATGTAACAGCAATAAAAAGTTTTCCTAACCCAGCAATAGATTATATAGAGCTAGCCTGGGATAAGCAAAATAGCGAAGAACTAAGTGTCATCTTATATAATATTTCTGGACAGCAAATCAGCTCACAGCTTACACAAGCATCTCAGATTCGTTTAGACCTTTACGGTCTTAACAATGGGTTCTATTTTGTCAAAATAGGAAATAGCAAAGCTTATAAGTTTGTACTAACTAGATAAGAAAATGTCGCTATTTTACCCTCCTACCTTTCCAAGTATAGTTCTTAGTAACTAAACTAGCTATACCTATGAAAGCGATGTAAACTATATGCAAAATGTTACTTGATAGGAATGAATCGATTAGGGGTTTCTCTGTAAAATAAAGACTCAGCTTCTTTAGGTAAAAAAAATCTACCACCGTCTTGACAATGATCTGAGCAAATAAAAGTAGTAATATTTTCATGCCGAACACTAAACTCAGAACTGCACTAGAAATAATACTTATACAGAATAAAAACACAGTCCCAAGTACTAGATGCATTCGCCTATCTTTGAGTCCATTATTTTTTGTTCCCCACCTGATTCTCTGCTTTATAAATAAATCAATAGTAGGTTCCGCTGGCGTCTGGACACAAGCATCTGGACTATGTAGAAAGTGAATATCATCTGGATTAGACATAGCAATCTGTTGAATAAGAAACATATCATCTCCCGAGGCAAAAGTATAGTTGTCAGCATATCCATTTACAGAAAGAAAAATTTCTCTTGTATATGCAAGGTTAGCACCGTTAGCCATATACCATTTCTTAGAAAATATACCCGCCTGAGTGACTGCCATCATACCCAGAAAATCTAAGGCTTGAAATTTTTCTAGTAAGTCATCTTTGTAAGAAAACTTAACAGGTGCTGCAATTACCAGTGCTTGCTTATTCTGAAAAAATGAAACAACCAGATCTATCCATGCTTTGGGCACCTGACAATCTGCGTCTGTCGTTATAATAAGAGACCCCTTAGCACTTCGTACACCTAGATCTACAGCCGCTTTCTTTCCTGTCTTATCCTTTAGACTCAGTGACCTTACACCCCTCTTATGATACTTATTTACAATTGCTATACTATTATCTTCAGAATGATCATCTACAATTATAATCTCTAGTAATTCTCTAGGATACTTATTATGTAAAATAGACTCTATGCAGGATTGTAAGTTAGTCGCCTCATTTCTAGCAGCTATAACAATAGATACTAGTGTGGCAGCTTGGTAATCCGACGGTATTTTCCATTGTTCCTGCCTACTCCAGTTTCTAGATACAAAAGCTATAATGAAAATATAACTTATTGTAAGAGCTATACAGAAGCAGATATAGATGATCATGAGCTAGTCCTTAAAGAGATCGTCATAGTCATTTGTCTCCGTAGCTGTAGGCTTATCTATTTCTAACTCTGGTAACTCTAGAAAGTCTTCATCTTCTTCTGGCGTATCTACTACGACCTCTTCATAGTCGTCATAATCTTCTTTTTGCTCATTCTGGATCTTATCCCACTTCCTCGTTACGAAGGCCTTAAAAAATAAGTATCCGCTCAACAAGGGAAATCCTAAAAAAGACAATACCAGATATACTAATCCTTTAGGGGTATCAGTCTTGATTTTATGCGCTACCATTTTACCGTAATCAAAGACTACTTTTCTATTTAGAATCAATGCTAGAATCAGCAGTACAGGTGCAAGAAAACTAAGAATGGTAAAAATTCCTTTCACCATCTGAAAGAGCAGAAATAGGATCGCCACAATAATGAGTATACCTATAATTCCACTGAGGGGTCCTACTTTTTGAGGTCTTTTTTGTCTAAACATATTCTTTATAATTCTCTTATGTACGATGTCATACAATGGTATAACAATAATAAGCAAAAAAAGGGTTCTATCAATAGACGAAAATAAGCTAAGAATAGATAAATAGGCTAGAAATCAAACTAAATGATTATTATAACGGGCTTTATGCCAGAATTATAACTACTCTGGTACTAGGTAGCCGAAGAATTCTGTACGTAAGTTATTCAACCTCTGCATTAGTTCATTTTAGAAAAAAGAAGTCTAGCTCGTCGATTCAGCTGTAGGTGGGAAGCCAGCCTTCGCAGCTAAGCGTTTAAAGCGACAAGAATTCTAGTTACAATAAAGGCTATACTCTCAGGCTGACTCCCGCCCACCTGCCTAAGTAAGTTAGTACGGCGGACAGGTACCCGCTATGTGATAGGCCATAACGCATTTCTATTATTTTTATAGATTGAAAGAAGATCATAAAATCTACCAAGACTACTGAGTACTCCCTGAGCAGTCACACATCATTAGTTTAAAAATTTTCTTGTGTTTTTATTCTGTACTAATTTTACTAATAAAACTCAAAATAAAGAAATGTAAGTTGAAAAGAAGTGTCATGGAAAAAATCAGCTACTAGCTATTCCCCACTCTACAGCCGTTACAAGAAGCACAATAATGATTTCCAAAATAAAATAGATTAAGCCTAAGGTTATCAATTCCTCAAAATGAAAATAGAGCAATATTATAGAGAGCATACAATACAATATATTGACAACTGCAATAATTTTTACATAAAATTTCCACTTGTTCTTACTAAAGAAATAGCAGGCAACATCATAAATAGCAAACAGTATCGGAAGTATAGCAAGAAGGTGCAAAACCCGTCTAGGCATCCCAAAAACACTTTCAAATCTTGTTAGTATTACCCCTAAGAAAAATGCAGACAATAAGGCCCCTACTCCGTCTATTATAAAGATATTTTTGGAGTTATATCTGTCAAACATTGACCGGTGATTCATCCCTATGATTCTACAGGTTCTGCAAATTGTATCTCATATAATTTCTTATACTTTCCATCTTCGATTGCTAACAGACTCTGATGATTTCCAGATTCTACAATCTCTCCCTTGTCTAGTACGAGAATCGTATCCGCATGCTTTATGGTAGAAAGTCGATGAGCGATTATGATAGAGCTTCTCTTTTCTATTAATTTCTCTATCGCATATTGTATGATGGTTTCTGTCTCTGTATCGATGGAGGAGGTAGCCTCATCTAGTATCAGAATATCTGGATCAAATACTAATGCTCTTACAAAAGAAATCAACTGACGCTGACCGACCGAAAGATTAGATCCTCTTTCTGATACATCAAAATCGTAGGATCCTGGAAGATCTTCTATAAATGCATGAGCACCTATCATCTTAGAAGACTCTATTATCTTTTCTTTAGATATCGATTTGTTCAGTAATCTTATATTATCTAGAACGGTTCCCTGAAACAAAAACACATCTTGCAATACTAGAGATATTCTATCTCTCAGAGCGGATAATTCATACTTCTTAATATCTACATCATCTATAGAGATAGATCCTCTCTGAATCTCATAGAATCGACATAGGATATTGATGATACTCGTTTTCCCAGATCCAGTGCTACCTACTATGGCTAAAGTCTCGCCTGGGGCTAGATCAAATGATATATCGTGCAGAACAAAATTCTTACTGTCATAAGCAAAACCTACATTCTGGAAACTCACCTTACCTACTAGACTTTCTTTCTCTAATTTACCATGATTGCTTATCTGGTCTTTCGTATCTAATACACTGAAGACTCGTTCCGAGGCTACTAATCCCATCTGTAAAGTATTAAACTTATCTGCTAGCATTCGTATCGGACGAAACATCATGCTCAGGAACATCGGAAAGGCCACCAGTGCTCCGAAACTAACTTTCCCCTCTAGAAAACTACCCGTTCCCCACCATATCAAAGCCGCCAATGCAATAGCGGATATCAGTTCCACCACTGGAAAGAAAATAGCATAGTACAATATAGCATCTAAGTTGGCTTTAGTATAGTCTCTATTTATTTTCTTGAATTTTTGTAACTCTTGTTTTTCTGCGTTGAGGATTTGCACCTCTTTCATTCCTGTAATTCTTTCCTGCAAGAAAGCATTCATCTTAGCTATCGTTGTACGGACAACCTTAAAAGATGCTTTTACTTTTTCCTTAAAAACATACGTTGCGAAGATCAAGAGCGGCAAGACACCCACACAGATAAGTGCCAGTATCCAACTTGTATAGAACATAATACCTAAGATGGCAATAAGTCCCAAGAGATCAGCTAGTATATTAAATGATCCCTGTGTAAATACGGTATTAATAGATTCTATATCGTTAATCGTACGAGTTGTCGATGTCCCTACAGGTGTCTGATCAAAGTATCTGAGATTCAGTGACGTGAAATGAGAAAAAACTCTATTTCTCATATCCTTAATCACATGCTGACCCAGCAAGGAAGTGATATAGATAAAACAATACCTCAAAGGCGCATCAATTACAATTACCAGGATAAAAATAATAGCAATATTCTTCATGCCAGCCATATCCGATACCATTATATAATCATCTACCATCACTTTTACTAGATAGGGTCTTATGTTAGATATGGGAGCTATAACAATAGCCAAGAAAACGGACCAGAAGAACAAAGCCTTATAGGGTATAGCCTGAGACAACACTCTAGCTAACAATTGTAGATCTAAGCTTTTCTTTCCTTCGGCCATAAGTTAAGTAAACGACATAATGGTTAAAACGTTTAGACTAAAGGGCGAAAATAGAATTAATATATCAGGATATCAAAAAGGGAGTAGAAAGTTACTATCACTCTTACTCCCAATTCATTATTCCATAGGGAACTCCCAATGATGAATATCCAGTAATGAAAGCAAAATCACCATCTTTACATTCCTCTCCGAAATCATCTACTAATAGCGGTACTTCAGTTGATTTCATACTATTGTTTGCTAAAGAATCGATATTATTCCGAATAGCTCTTTCGTGTTCTATGGAGATTTCTACATTATTAAGTCTAAGTTCTTTTATAGCACAACGTAGATCGACTGCATACCATCTAGCATATCCTTTGATGATATGCTTACCTGTATAATTTTTTATCCAGTTTTTTGCTGAACTAAGCCTAGCTTTCCTATTCATTCTTTTCCTTCTCGGAATACTATTATTCTTCATTTTCACAAAAATACTCTTGAGTATAAGAAGTTAAATTTATATATAAGAATTAAACATTCTACATCATTCCCTCATCCATAAAGCTATAATAACCATGTTGTGAGATGATAATATGATCTAGAATTTTTATGTCCAGCACCTTACCTGCCTCTTGCAATTTTTTAGTTATTCTTATGTCCTCATTACTCGGTTTAAGGTTACCAGAAGGATGATTATGACACAGTATTATAGAACTAGAAAGCTGATCTAATCCGTGCTTGAATATTATTTTAGAATCCACGACTGTTCCTGCTACACCTCCTTTACTTATTTTCTCAGCATGTGTAATCCTATTATTTCTATTGAGCAATAAGATCCAGAACTCTTCATAAGTCAGATCCTCTAATCTATGTTTCAGGTATTGGTAAGCATCATTACTAGAAGTAACCTGAGGTTTTTCTTTTACACCTGCTCCTTGTATTCTACGACCTAGTTCTAGAGCAGCCAGGATACTGATGGCTTTGGCCTCTCCTATCCCATTAAATGTAATTAGATCGTTAATACTGACCTTAGCTATCTCTCGTAGGTCATGCTTATAAGCTTGCAAAATTCTTCTGGACAGATCTACTGCAGATTCTTTTCTGTTACCTGATCCTATAAGTATCGCTATGAGTTCTGCTGATGTAAGGCTATCTATACCCTTAAGTAATAACTTTTCTCTTGGACGATCTTCTGTAGCCCATGACTTGATATTTTTTGCTAATGGTGTTTCCATGGTAGGACTAAGATAGGAAAATATAATAGAGATTAGGCTTACATAATATAGCCTCCAGATTGAATGGTTATTTTTATTATTAGATTTATGTAAAATAAATTCTTGAACCTAAATCACTAGCCAGAAGAGCTAAACAAGTTATAGAATTACATGAAACACTGTAAGCATAAGTAGATATTTACATAGATATATAGCTATCCACGATTGCTTAACTTATCTAGTTTTGTATCCATGAAGCACTCAGTAGCTCCCAAAGTAAACAGAAGATATTATAGAAGAAGTTCATAACAAAACGGATGATTTTACGACCTTAGACGCAAAGAAATAAAGAGAAAAAGATTTATGCAAGAAGTCGAATTCGATATCAAAGAGCTTACTAAAAGTCAACTAATGATCTGGTTAGGTCAGAAACTCCTACCCCACTCGCCTATGTATAATATGGCGATATCATTTCGCTGGGAAAACTTATCTGTAGATCGATTTAGAACGGCATTCCAGCAGTTAGTAGAACAATCAGATGCAATGAGAACTGTGTTTGTAGAGGACGGCGGTATACCAAAGCAAAAGCTCCTAGCTCAGTTTCCTTATCAGGTAGAAATAATAGATATATCATCCTCTAGTGACATAGAAAAAGAATTAGAAATTATAGAAAAAGAACGGAGCGAGCTCGTCTTTGATATGGGAGCTTGCTTGTTTGATGCTGTCCTTATAAAAGTTTCTGCAGTAGACTATGTTTGGTACTTTAATCAGCATCACCTTATTATAGATGCTTGGGGAGTCACGGTACAGTTTAAGTACTTAGCGCAGTTCTACATATCAAACAGTGAGCAGATAGGAACTAAGGTCCCTACATATGCCCAATATATAGATGCTATTCCAGCTTCTAAAGAAACGAAGCCTTATAAAAATGCACTATGCTACTGGGAAGAAAGGCTCAGCACTTTACCTCAGCCGCCTACCTTTTATGGAAAAAGAAATAAAGAACAGAAAAGTCAGTCAGAACGTATCCTTGTAAAATTGGATCCTTCGCAGACCCTTGCACTAAACAAATTTATAGAAGAAAAAGAGATCAAAGGATGGACGCCGCATCTTACTTTATTTAATGTTTACGCCACCATTTTGTTTAGCTTAATATATCGAATTACAGATCAGGAAAATGTGTCTATCGGAACACCAGCGCACAACAGAACAACAACTAATCTAAAAAATACACCGGGCTTATTTATAGAACTATTTCCCATTCTTGCCCGTATACAAGCAGACCATAGTTTCTTAGACCTATATAAAAATGTAAAGATAGGAACCAATGAGTTTTTAATGTACGGCGTCCCGCATTCTAGTACACCAGAAACCAGTAGAAGTTTTAATGTCGTACTGAATTATATCAACGCAAGTTTTGAGAATTTTGATTCTATTGATGTCCAGACTAAATGGATACATTCTGGCCATGCAGACCCTAGTCATCATCTAAGATTACAGGTATATGATTTTGATGGGCAAGGACAGACCTTATTTGGTTTTGACATGAATACCTCTATCTTCAGTGAATCGCAGCGCAAAGAAATACCTGAAATTTTTAATACCCTCCTAGATAACTTTATTGCAGATAGATATCAGGCTATAAGAAGACCTTCTATTATTGCTAAAGGAATACAAACAAAAAAAGCTTCCCTTACTTCTGAATTTACAAATACAATATCCTCACTCCAGAACAATCTATCCTCTTCTGATGCCCTTATAATGGATGAGGTGGTGATGAGTTACAAAACTCTAAATGAACATGTCAATCAGTTAGCTAATTATCTAAATAATAATGGTGTTGTAAAAGGAGATCGTATAGCCATTTTACTAGAGCGTTCTCCTGAGTTTATCATTTGCGTATTAGCAACACTCAGATTAGGAGCAACATTTATTCCTATTCCTGTCAATCAGCCGCAGGGAAGAATTATGGGAATACTAGACAATGCAAATCCTAAACTCTGCCTTACAAAATCTGGATACAAGGCCGGAAGTGCCAAAGTAATCCACCTAGATAAAGAAGGTGCGTTTATCAGCAATATGTCAAAAGAAATACAAGCTGTAGAAATACACGCTAATGATCTAGCTTACATTATGTATACCTCTGGATCTACTGGACTACCAAAAGGAGTGAAAATAAGTCATAGGGCGCTTAACCATTATCTAAATTCTGCATCGACATTATACAAGGCAGATGCGAATACGATTATGCCATTGTTTACCTCAGTTGGTTTTGATCTCACGATTACATCTGTTTTCTTACCACTTATAAATGGTGGCGCAATAAACATATACCAAGAGCCAGAAGAAGGACCAGACCTAGCCATACTAGATGTTATAAAAGATAATAAAGTCAACTGTATAAAACTGACCCCTTCTCATATCAAAATGATAGATGAGACCCATCTAAAAAATTCTATCCTACGCACAGTAATCGTAGGCGGAGAAAACTTTGAAGTTACGGTGGCCAAGTTCCTAAAAAATGCCATAGGTGATGCAGTAAAAATATATAATGAATACGGCCCTACTGAATTTACAGTAGGATGTATGGTCCATCAATATGTAAAAGAAGATGAAGAAAAAGTGAGTGTCCCTATCGGTAAAGCCTTTCCAGAGACAACTCTCCACATACTAGATGAGTACCTGAATCGTGTACAATCGGGAAGTGCAGGCGAACTCTATCTGGAAGGGAAAGGAATGGCAAGCGGTTACTTAAATGATGAAGAACTGACAGCTTCTGTATTTATACAGCATCCTACTAATACATCTATATCTTTATACAAGACAGGAGATATCGTTTCCCGTGGTGATGACGGTGTGATCTCCTATCATGGTCGTAAAGATCAGCAGGTAAAAATCAGAGGAAGAAGAATAGAGTTATCAGAAATAGAATCTGCTCTGAATGGATTACCTGCAATACAACAGGTATGTGTAGATCTAAAAAGTCGAGTTATCCACTATCGTAAGGAAGTACAAAATTGTATAAAATGTGGGCTTCCTTCTAATTATCCTGACGCAACATTTGATCAAAAAGGAACTTGTAACTATTGTCTAGAATTCGAAAACTATCAGCAGAAAGTAGAGCAGTATTTTAGATCACCAGAAGATCTTAAAAATTTATTGTTCAGTGTAGATAGCGCAGAGAAAGGAAAATACGATTGTCTCACCTTGCTAAGTGGAGGTAAAGATAGTACCTATGTGCTGGCAAAACTAAAGGAAATGGGCTTAAATATTCTAGCCTTTACCTTAGATAATGGTTACATTTCTAAAGGCGCGATGGACAATGTAGATAGGATAGTAAAATCTCTGGGCGTAGACCATGTCTATGGAACGACAGAAGCAATGGATGCCATTTTTGTAGATAGCCTAGAGACACACTGCAATGTCTGCGATGGATGTTTTAAAACGATCTACACCCTCAGCGCTCAGATAGCTATAGAGAAAAAAATTCCGTTTATAATTACTGGCTTGTCCAGGGGTCAATTTTTTGAGACAAGGCTTACAGAAGAATTATTCCGAACAGAAGACCTAGACGGAGCTAAAATAGATCAGGCTATTCTGGATGCAAGAAAAGCATACCATCAGGTAGATGATGCCGTAAAACAACTTATGGATACTTCTATTTTTGACGATCCAGAGACCTTTGAGAAAGTAAGATTTGTAGATTTTTACAGATACACAGATGTACCGCTTAGTGAAATGCTAAGCTTTTTAGATGAGCAATTATCCTGGGTAAGACCTGCCGACACAGGAAGATCTACAAATTGTCTAATCAACCAAGCTGGTATATACGTACACAAAAAAGAACGTGGATATAGTAACTATGCCTTTCCTTACAGCTGGGATGTTCGTGTAGGTCATAAGACTAGAGATGCATCCTTAGAAGAAATAAATGAGGTCATCAATGAAGAAGAAGTCCACCGTATTCTGAATGAGATCGGTTATACAGGTCAGCGGAAGAAAAACCAAAAAGAAGAACAACTGATTGCTTACTATACTGGATCTAAAGAGCTTAGCACACAAGAAATAAAGCGGCAGCTAAGTAACAAACTTCCTGACTACATGATACCTGTTCAGTATGTACATGTAGATGCATTCAGATTAACCATAAATGGAAAAATAGATAAAAGCGCACTGCCCCTAGCGCCGCCTATCAGGCCCGATCTAGAAGAAGAATATATTGCTCCAGAATCTGAGTTCGAAATAATAGTACATGACATCTGGTCAGACGTCCTAGGTATAGAAAATATAGGTGTACATGATCAGCTATTAGATATTGGTGGTGACTCCTTATCAGCCATAAGGATTATTGCTAGAATAAATGATGAGCTAGATCTAGAACTAAGTATTCGTTCTATATTCGATCACACTACTATTCATGGATTTGCCATATTCTTAGAATCGAAAATAAAAAAATTGTTAGAAGAGATGGGATGATATAAAATAAAGTAGATCAAAGCTATTTATAATTTAAATAAAATCTCTATCCCAGTGCTTTCTCCAGATCCTTTATAAGATCCCCAGCATCTTCTATACCGATACTTAGTCTGATCAAAGAATCTGTCAACCCTACCTTAAGTCTCTCCTCCTTAGGCACACTAGCATGAGTCATCGATGCGGGATGTCCTATAAGTGATTCTACACCTCCTAACGATTCCGCTAGAGCAAAATAATGTGTTCCACTTAGTACCTTATGTGCCGACGCTTTAGAATTATCTACTAGATCAAAGGATACCATCGCACCGAACATACGCATCTGCTTTTTCGCTATTGCATGACCTATGTGATCTGTAAATCCAGGATAGAAAACCTTAGATACCTTAGGGTGAGTTTGTAAATATTCTGCTACCCTAGTAGCATTTTCACAAGCTCGCTGCATCCGTATATGTAGGGTCTTAATTCCTCGCAAAACTAGAAAGCAATCAAATGGTCCTGGCACAGCTCCAGCAGCATTCTGGATAAACCTAAGCTCATCAGCTATTTTCTTATCATTTACAATAACACATCCATGGGTAAGGTCCGAATGTCCTCCTAAGTACTTAGTAGCAGAGTGCATAACCATGTCTGCCCCTAGATCTAGTGGATTCTGAAGATACGGCGATGCAAAGGTATTATCTACACATACAGTAATTCCTTTTCCTTTTACCTGATCACATACTGCTTTTATATCTACGATATTTAACATAGGATTAGTCGGTGTTTCTATCCATATCATTTTAGTTTTTTCAGAGATCTGAGCAGAGATATCTGTATCCGCTCCCATATCGATAAACTTAAATGTTATTCCGTACTTCCCAAAAATCTTATTCATCAATCTATACGTACCACCGTATAAATCATTAGTAGATAACATCTCATCTCCCGGTTCCAGCGTTTTCAGGATAGCATCTATAGCGGCAAGTCCACTGCCATAACAAATAGCATGTTGACCATTTTCTAATGCAGCAAGATTAGCTTCTAATGCTGTTCTCGTTGGATTCTGTGAGCGACCATAAGCATATCCTTTATGAACGCCAGGTGCATCCTGGACATAGGTAGAGGACTGGAAAATAGGTGTCATGATCGCACCTGTACTTGGGTCTGGTACTATGCCAGCGTGTATGGCTTTAGTTGCGAATTTCATGAGTTCCTGTTTTTTAATAATCTTATATATAACTACATTATTTTCTAGCAATCGCTTTTTTAGCAGCGGCTACTATATCTGCAACACCTAGACCGTACTTTTCTAGCAGCTGCGTAGGTTTTCCACTTTCCCCAAAAGAATCATTTACTGCCACCATCTCCATAGGAGTGGGATTATTGCGGGCAATAAGACCTGCTATACTTTCTCCTAATCCCCCTAAGTAATTATGTTCCTCAGCAGATACAGCACATCTTGTCTTCGCAATAGAAGTTAACACTGCTTCCTCATCTAGAGGTTTTATAGTATGTATATTAATAAGTTCTGCACGTATTCCTTTTTCAGCAAGAATTTTTGCAGCTTCTACTGATTGCCATACCATATGACCCGTAGCAAAAATACTTACATCTGCACCCTCTGCAAGCTTAAGTGCTTTGCCTATAATAAATTCCTGATCCTCTGGAATAAATACTGGCCAACTAGGTCTACCAAATCTTAGATACACTGGACCCTGATGCTCTGCAATTGCTATTGTTGCCGCTTTTGTCTGATTATAATCACAAGGATTAATCACGGTCATGCCAGGTAACATTTTCATCATACCTACATCCTCTAATATCTGATGTGTTGCACCATCTTCACCGAGTGTAAGACCAGCATGAGAAGCACATATTTTTACATTTTTCTCAGAGTATGCTATAGATTGTCTGATCTGGTCATACACTCTCCCTGTTGAGAAATTAGCAAAGGTACCTGTAAAAGGTATTTTTCCACCTGTAGCTAAGCCAGAGGCTATACCCATCATATTAGCTTCAGCAATTCCTATCTGAAAAAATCGTTCTGGAAATTCATCGATAAAAGCTTGCATTTTTAGAGAACCCACCAAGTCAGCACAAAGAGCTACTACAGAACTATTTTTCTTTCCTGCTTCTAGTAAGCCAGCACCGAATCCGTCTCTGGTAGCTTTCTTTTCTGTATGTTTTATATTTTCGATTTTCATTTTTCGATTTTGAATTGTCTTCTTCTAAAAAATATTAAAAAATTTTAATAGTCCCCTAGTGTTTCCTCTAATTGTGATAGTGCTGATGCAGTCTGCTCATCGTTAGGTGCTTTGCCATGCCAGTGATGTGTACCTTCCATAAAATCTACTCCTTTTCCCATAGCTGTTTTCATAAGAATAACCACTGGTTTTCCAGCTGCACTCTTCTCACGAGCCATATCCAGCGTACTGATAATCGCCTCCATATCGTGACCGTCCATATGCAAGACTTCCCATCCAAAAGCATCCCATTTTTTAGGAAGATCTCCTAGGCTCAAAACTTCATCATTAGAGCCATCTATTTGCTGACCATTCCAGTCCACCGTAACGATAAGATTATTGACCTTATTATGAGCTGCAAACATGACCGCTTCCCATATCTGCCCCTCTTGCAATTCTCCGTCTCCAGTGAGTACATAAACAAACTTATCGTCATCATTAAGCCGCTTAGCAAGTGCCATACCTATAGCAACAGAAATACCTTGTCCGAGTGATCCACTCGCAACTCTTATACCAGGAAGACCTTCGTGTGTAGCCGGATGACCTTGTAGTCGAGAGTTAAGCTGACGGAACGTTTCTAATTCCTTAACTGGAAAATATCCACTTCGCGCAAGAACACTATATATGACAGGAGAAATATGTCCATTACTTAGAAAAAAAACATCTTCGTTATTAGCCTCCATATTGAAAGCTGGATCATGCTTCATGGTATGAAAAAATAAAGCAGTAAGAAAATCTGCGCATCCTAAAGATCCTCCTGGATGACCCGAAGCAGAAGAATGTACTTGTCTTATGATATCCCTTCTTACCTGAGAAGCAACATTGGTTAATCTTGTTATATCAGTCATGTTTTCACTTATGTAAATAAAAAAAGGCAATTTGAAAATTCAAATTGCCCCAAACTTATTAATATCTTTTTCAATATTTAAAAAAGCTTAGTTAACTGAATCAACTAACCCTTTTCCTGCTTTGAATTTTACAACGTTTTTAGCTTTGATTTTGATAGTTTCTCCTGTAGCAGGGTTTCTACCATCTCTTGCCGCTCTTCTAGATATAGAAAATGTTCCAAATCCTACGAATGAAGATTTGTCGCCTGCTTTAAGGCTTTTTTCTATTGATTCGAATACAGTATTAACTGCGTCTGTAGCTTGTGCTTTTGAAACATCTGCTCCTTCAGCAACAGCATTAATAAGATCTCCTTTGTTCATTATAAAGTTATTTTAATTATGAATTTTAGCTTGAGCAAAGCTATATTAACTAAAATATATAAACAAACATTTATATGTAAATATCCTTAAATTCAGTGTTTATCCTAGTTTTTGACGATTTTTAAGGCTTTTTCCTAGGGTATTTACTATTAAAGAAATAGTTTTTATCTTTACAGAGATGGAAAAACGAATATTACCTACTATAAAAGCCAGCTTTTTTATCGCTTTTTTGGCGATTTTTAGCCTTTCTTGTAAGACTGGAGAAGGCTGTGTAACGACGGATGGCTACTCACAAGAGGTCGATTTAACAAGCACAAAGCGAGGTAAATCTAGTCTGTTTTCGAAGAAAACAAACAAAAAAATACGGAAAAAAAGAGGTGGTTAATTTAACATAGGATTCATCCCCTTTTCTATTTTCCTTCCTATTGTATTGAGCGATACGATCAGAAAAAAGATCGCCACACCAGGAAAAACGACAAGCCACCATGCCTTATAATTATACTTGACTTGGGCTAGCATACTTCCCCATGTAACCTCTTCTACTGCAAGTCCCAGACCCAGAAAAGATAAGGTAGCTTCTAATACAATTGCTGATGCACAAGCGAAAGCGAAACTTACAATAACTGGACCTATTGCATTTACAAGTATATGCCGCATAATAATATGTAAATCTTTCCCTCCGGATATTTTAGCAGCGTCTATGTAGGCCTTACTTTTTATCTTCAGTACCTCCGCTCTTGTGTATCTAGTGAGCAAGGGCCAACTTACAAATGCAATAATCCATATAATATTCCATAAGCTAGGAACAGAAATAAGACTCAGCAAGGCTAAAATTATAAACACAGAAGGGATAGATTTAAAAATCTCAAGTATCCAACTGATTATATAATCCACAGGTAGCGTAAAGGACTTAGATTTCCACATAGACAAAAGGGAAAATAAACCCGAGAAAATAATCAGCATAGCAAGAAATGCGAATATCTCATACCATATGTCATTTTGGAACCCAAAGAAGAAGCCCCAGATCCACTGATATACTATACAAACTAAAGCTATAGTTAAGAGAATAAGTTGACCAATGTTTACACGTAGACCCTTATCTCCAAAATATCCTGCTATCAGTCCTAGAAATATCCCTAGAATAGAAGCCAATAAGGTAGATAAAAAGCCAACCTTCAGTGCCACAGAGGTACCTCTCATAAGTCCAGCAAATGTATCCCTCCCTAGCCTATCTGTTCCTAACCAATGGCGCTGCTTAAAAGTAGAAATCTGCTGATCAGAAAAAGGACTTTTGTAATTACTATTATCTAGGTCTATTGATTTTTCAGAATATGGTATCAGGGGATAGATAGACCAGACTGTTTCCTCTTCAGAAGTGATAGCTCTACTTTCAGAAAACAGTTGATTCATTACCGGGGAATGTAAACCCTCCGTATTTTTAGAAAGTAATGCTACGTCGTTACAGATAAATGGTGATATTATTGCTACTAGCAATAGAAAAAAGATATATCGTACCGACCATCGTGCAGTAGTATCATTTTTTAGTCCATTATATATTTGCCCTATTTGTGTCATACTACTTATTAGAAAATCTAATTTTAGGATTGACATAAGCATATATAATGTCTCCTAGAAAGTAAAATATAGCCGTTACAATTGATATGATAATTATAATACCATAGACAACATTCCAGTCCGCCATTTGTATAGATGTGAATAGAAGTCTACCAATTCCTGGTATGTTAAAAATAGATTCTATAACAATAGAGCCCGACAATGCAGCAGGAAACGCAGAGGTAAAAAGTGTGATGATGGGGAAAAGTGCATTACGCAGATTATGTTTTTTTATCGTTCCCGATTTACTCAGTCCCTTAGCAAAAGCAGTATTACTGTAAGGCTGAAAGATCTCGTTCTTAAGACTCGATTCCATCTGCCTAGATATATAAGAGATAGAATGTAGTGTGTATATTACGATGGGTAGGATTAACATTTTGAACTGAACAGAAAGATTGTTCCAGAAAGAATCAGTCTCATTTGTAATTACGCCTACTGAGGGAAATATATTGGTCCAAGAACCATAATCAGACGTAGTGAAAAATATAAGTAATAAACTTGCTAGAAAAAAGATAGGCATCGTATAGAAAAGATAAGCTGAGAACTGTATGCCACGACTTAGCCATCGATGCTTCGTCGAACTAGAAAAAATGCCTAAGCTTATCCCGAAGAAAAAACTTATTATGATAGCAATGATAACAAGAAACAAAGTCCACTTCAATGCTTCTACTATAATAGCTAGCACAGGTCGCCCATCTATTATAGAAGTTCCCATATCTCCAGCTAACATACTAGATAACCATAGGTGATACTGATTAGCAGTACCTTGCCAGTGTAGCTGAGGAAAACTAAATCTTCTTTCAGCAGGTAGGTCTTGCTCTAAATCTATAATACTTTGTGTGAAATAATTTGTCAAAACATCAGCATTATATCCTTTCTCTAGTAATAGACTAGCTTTTTTTCTATGACTCGGATCTACAATCTCATTTACAGAAACAGGAAAATGTGAAGGCTGCATACTGATGTAAAAAGAAGGCTTATCTAAGTGCTGTTCTCTGTATAGTTTTGTATAAGAAAAAACATCTTGGGAAACTTCATCTTCAGAGAGATTAATTCCTTGCGCCGCTAGCTGATTTTCTATAGGATCATTAGGTATATATCTACTGAGGAAAAAAGCAAACAAGCTTACAAAGAAAACAGTTAGTGGAATTCTTATAAGCCGTTTTATAAAAAACTGCTCCATCTACTTTACTTTTTCTAGTGCTGCTTTATTGTAGAATGTATTGGCTAAGTAACCTGGTCGCTTAGCCGTAGAACTAGCTTGGATATCTTTACTTACTACAATTTTCTTCTGTGGGGTATAAAGAAATATTACTGGCTGGTCTTCATACATGATTTCTTGTAACCTCAGATATAAGTATAACCTCTTTTCCTCATCTCTAGTTTCTCTTATCTGCTCTATGATCTTATCAGCAGCCTCACTTCTGTAGTTAGCATAGTTTCTTTCTCCTGGTATGGCCATACTAGAATGCCATCTAGAATAAGGATCATCAGGTGACGCATCTTGTACAATCGCCAGAGCTGCCATATCGTACTTTCTAGTACTGGTATGCTCCTTAGAAATAAGAGAGCTTTTCTTACGTGTTATATTTATATTTACACCCACTTCCTTCGCATTATTCTGAAAGAGAAGGGCTACACTCTCACCTAGTGCATTACCTGATATAAGAATCTCGATACTGAGTTCCTCCTTCTTACCATCTATCTGCTTATCTAGTATACCATTGTTATCGGTATCCTGCCAGCCTGCATCCTGAAGAAGCTTTTTTGCTTGCTCGGCATCATAGCCTATGGGTGCTAACTTATCATTATAGTATGCCTTCGCTGGATTAAAATGTCCTATAGTTCTGCGCCCTAGTCCATAGTCTATAGTATTAATAATCTTATCTATATCCAGAAGATGTGCTAAAGCACGTCTTACGTTCTTATCCTGTAGTTGTGGTCTATCATTGTTCAGCGCTATATAATAGTATCTGATTATCGCTGGTGTGAAAAACTGAAACTTATCTGATGCTTTATCTTCTTTTCTTAAATTAGCAAAGACATCACTATTCCTCAATGTAATAATATCTACTTCACCATTTTTCAACGCTGTAACTGCTGTATTATCATCAGGCATCATCTTAAAAATCATCTTCTCTACACCTGCTCGTAAGAAAGGTATGTCAGGGTAATTGTCACCCCAGTAGGCTTTCTTTTTTTGTAGGATAATGCTCTGATTCGTATTCCAGTTGCTGAGTTGGTATGGACCTGCACCTTCTAGGATGTCTCTACTGGCTTCTGGACTATTGAAAAAATTTACAAATTGCATGATGCTAGCATCCTTCTGATATATAGCTTCATTAACTATAAAATCATCCGACACATCAATCTCAGCAAGTGCATTTTCCTTATCGTAAATATGCGCTGGTAATAGATCTATCGTCAGGCATACTTCTAGCGCTAGCATATAATTCTTATCTACATAGATGCTGAACTGTTTAGGATTGCTAGGATCTACTTTGACATCTTTGATATTGTTTACCAAGGATCTCCATGCCCCCGTGTTAGATAGCGGTAGCTTTATAGCCTTAACTGTAAAGGCGTAATCCAGACCTGTAATCGGCTGACCATCAGACCATACAGCATCCTCTCTTATGTTAACTGTATAGATAATATTATCATCATCTGACTTTTCCTCGGGAATTTCCTCTATGAGTATTGGAGATAAAATTAGGTCTTCAGGATGATAATCAGCAAGCGGAAGATATATATATTGGAACACTTCCCGCGCAGAAGAAGATGGATTAAAAATAGGGTTCAGCTTTGCAGGGTCCTTACTAATTCTAATATTAAGTTCCGAAATATGCTGTTGTGCATTTTTATCGGGTTTACATCCATAGATAGATATAACACCGAGCAATAGACAAAAGCTTTTCAGAAAGTTATTATTCATAGCTATTTTTTGTACTTACACTATGAAGTTAGCAAAATCCTTTGACATGAGCTAAAACTTGCATTACGCAAAAGAAAATCTCCTAGAATGAAAAATAATTCCTATCTGTTACAACTTAATATACCTGTTTGAGTTTTTAGTAATAGTCAAGATTATAAATTATGAAAAAAATACTTATCGGAGGAGGGACAGGTCTTATCGGTCAGCGGCTTGTAGAGCTTATAGATCATAAGCAATATGAGCTTGCCATTCTGAGTAGGAGGAAACGTGCAGATGATAAGGTCAACTATCTCGTGTGGAATCCCAGTGCAGGAACCATGGATCTAGAAGGATATAAACCAGATATTGTTATCAACCTTACTGGAGCTGGCATAGCCGATAAGTTATGGACTAAAAAACGTAAAGAAGAACTCATCTCTAGCCGTGTAAAAAGTACTGCGCTTCTACAGCAGGCTATAGAGAATAAAGAAATAAATCCAGACGTCTTTTTTTCTGCCTCTGCCGTAGGATACTATGGAAATAGAGGAGAAGAAAAACTTACGGAGAAAAGTTCAGCCGGAGATAAAGATTCCTTCTTAGTACACTGTTGTAAATTATGGGAGGATGCTGTAGATAAGATTACGCCTCTAGTACCTAGAGTTATAAAATTCAGAATAGGTATCGTGCTATCTACAAAAGGAGGAGCACTAGAAAAAATATTATTGCCAATGAATTTTGGGATAGCGGGTTACTTCGGTAGCGGAAAACAATATTACTCCTGGATACATATCGATGATGTATGTAGATCTATAATCCATCTTATAGAAGATAAAAATGCTGCAGGCATTTACAACGGTGTAGGCCCTAGTCCGATGCCTCTAAAACAGATGACCGTAGGTATCAAAGAAGGATTACAAAAGTGGGCACTTGTTCTACCTGTTCCTGCGTTTTTGCTGAAACTTGTGATGGGAGAAATGAGTACCATGTTATTGAATAGTACACGGGTAATTCCTAATCGCTTAATAGCAGAAGGTTATGAGTATTCCTTTCCCAAAATAGAAACCGCTGTTGCAGATCTGAAGGTACATCAGAAGTAACAATGTACTTCTACAGGGCGATAATTGTAGCGATAAGTGTAGTAATAGAATCGTAGTTCTTATCATTAGCTTTTGCGACAGCTAGTGCTTGCTCTGCTGAACTTAGCGCTCTCTTCTTATCTTTGTGCAGAAGATAGATCACTGCCATATCTTCGTAATACTGAAAATTATTCGGATTTTCTGCAATGACATCTTCTATTAATTCTATACTTTTTTTCTTACTTTTCTTATCCGACCTTGTACGTGCTAGTACTTTTGCAAGTCTACTCATTTCGGAAAAATCTCCTGGCGCAATGAAGGATAGATAGTTCTGAGCAACATCAATATACTCTTCTGTCTTATCTGCTTCGTGTAATCTATTCAGATAATACAAGTTAGCGTTTTTGTCTATGTTGTGAGGATCTACATAGGAAAGTAGTATTTTTGTCTTATTTAGATCTGGCCTAGGATATCCGTTGTACAACTTATTATATACGAGCAGGTCTATTGTACGACTTATTTTCTCTTCTCCTATAAGTTGGGCAAAGGCACTATAATTATCAAGTATATACTGAAACTCCTTGGTGTCGGTATCATAGACAAAGTCAGAAATAAATCTCATGTTCTTTTCTGTGGACCAGTCCTCCTGAGTAGCTAGATAATTCTTTACTGTTTTTCTATGGCTACCGTCCATAAGTTGCATTCTGAAGTATGCCTCTTTGTATAGAATTTCTGGTGGAATACTGCCTTCCGTGTTGAGCACGTATAATATTTTCTCTCCAGGTTTTTTAACAACAGATTCTGGAGTAGCTTCCTTAGGTGTAATCGTTTCTTGTTTTACTATAGGAGGAGGATTATTAACAACAGGTTCTTTTCTTATCACAGATGGAGGCGATACAATTTCATCGCTTGCAGCGTATTCTGCTACAGGCGGCGTATATGGTTCCGTCACTGTTATCGCAAGGTCTAACAATTCTTTAGGAGGAATTATTCTATTATCTACCTTAAGCCTTACATTTCCGTACTTATCTAAAATAAGAATGGTAGGCAGAAAAATGACATCGTATCTTCTGTAAATTTCTCTACCTATTTCCGTTTCCATATCATACTTGACATTAACAAACTTATCATTAAAATAAGCTGCTACATCATCATCTAGGAATGACTTAGCTAGTTCTTTACATGGACCACACCATTGCGCATAGGTATCTATAAATATGTCCTTATCTTCTCGCTGTGCGAGAGCTAAGGCACTTTCTATATCTGTATTTACATAAAAACTTATAGAGCTTGCCTGCGCATGTGCTGCACTAGATATTACACTAAAAAATAGTGCAAACAAAAGGGTAAGTTGTTGGGGTCTATAGATCACTTAGAATTTCTAATTCTTTCTATCGTTTTGTCATATAACTGAGTAGGTTCTCCCTTTTTCTCAGCCTCCTTTCTCGCTTTTTCTACAACTTTTATGGCCTCCTTAGTATTGCCATTATCTACTAATATGTTCGTATACAGAACCTGATTCTCTTTCGTATTTTGTTGCTTTAGTAAATCTTTAGCAAGTTTCTCAGCGAACAATTTGTTCTCCTTTTCGTCTTTGAAGGTTCCGACAAGATCTCCTATCGCCCACTTCAATGTAGCAGGATCTTTCTTTCCGTATGTTTTAGTATAGTCTTTCATGGCCTCCAAGTAGCCATCGAAGTCTCCTGTATTCTTATAAAAAGCCACATCACTTTCTACAGAAAACCGCTTAGCGGCAGACTTAGAAGTATGCAATTTCATCTTTTCCTTAGCTTCTATTACTAGATCATAAAAGTCAAATTCTATTCCTTTATCCACCGTCTTTTTGCAGGCAGAATTTATTTTTTTGTCAAAAGCCTCTTGGCCAACCTGAGAAAGTATAGAAGCTTTTTCTTCCGCCATCTGCTCGAATATTCTAGAATCACAATCTACCGTAGCCGCAAATAAGAACATCGCTTTTTGTTCTTCGCTGATTTCTGGTTTTGCATTCAGATAATCATTTGATATTTTAAGACTTGGCTTTCCTGCCTTGTTTAATTCCGTAACATAATTAACCATCAGCTCATAATCTCTATCCCCTTTCTCGTAGAATTCTGCATACTCCCCGCTTCTATCGTAACTTCCTGTCACAGCTTGTGCTTCCTTCAGAAAATCTGGAGCCTTCCTTGCACCTTTTAATTTTTTGACAACTTTACCATTACCATCTATAAAAAACATAGTAGGATAGGCCGAAACTTTGTACTTAAGACCAAAGCTCATGCCTCGCTCTTTCTCCATATCTAGTTTGATACTAACAAAATTTTCATTGAAATAATCTCCTACTGATGCTTGCGTAAATACATTCTTTGCCATCCTCTTACATGGGCCACACCAGGTCGTGTAACAATCTACAAACAGTAATTTGCCCTCATCCTTGGCCTTAGCCATCGCTTCTTTCCAGCCTTCTGTGTTGAATTCGATTCCTTGCGCACTTATCAGTAGAGGAGCAAGGAAAGCAAATAATAGTAGTATTAATCTGTTCATCTTCCTAAATATTACTAGTATGTAAAAATCTCTCGGATTAGTTTCCAAAAATAAAGCAATTTAACCCAATTATAAGGCTAAACATCTATTTAACAATATCCTAACAAAAATAGTGCGCAAATGTATAAAATAATGGTTTTCATGTAAATATGTTAGTGATTAACGAACAGTAGCCCTCTTACCAAAAGCGAGATCTATTCCCCTGCGATGGTTGATTGACCGTATTGAATTAAACTTAGACAAGCGTTTATTCGGGCACTATTAGCTTTCGTTCTGAAACATATACATAAGAACAGGGATATAAATATTGGTTCAGCATAGCTCAAATATCTTGATCTATGCCATTATTTCGCAGCTAATGATTTATTTTTTTTCAGTAACCGTAGACTTCTAGATATCTCCAGTTGTAGTCTCTGCTTCTTAACTTTATGATATTGCATTTTCAGGAATTCTTCACTTTTGTAAACACCGCTGAACGCTCTGATGAGCTTCCATTTTATTAAATCATTAGACTCATTCTCCTGGTAACAAGATTTCAGAGGTTCATAGACATAATCAGCTTCATTGTAGAAATTGATGTGTCCTATCGTGTCTATGAGTTCGCTTAAGGCTTGTATATCGACTGTTTCTAGTCTGATCAGTGATGCTGGAATGGCCATTTCCCCCATTCTAACTAAAGCTCTACTTGCTATATCCCTAGGTAATGGATAACTATCTTTAGAGAATGATTTTTCAGGGACAATTTTATGTTGGTTATTACCTATTTTTCCCAGACATTGTATCAGTGGATATAGTGCTAATTCTTGAAGTCCCGATAAAGTTTTACTAATCTCGATTTTGGGATATAATTTCTTTTCTTGAACCAGTGCATCTATGAGATTGTCTACAGTCTTTTCACTTTTGTGATGAGCTAGTAGTCTTGCCCCTAAGGTTCTCTCTGTAGCTACTTTACTCTCAAGTAATCTGAGCTTTTCTTCATACGATATATGCTCAAATTCCGAGGCTACTCCATCTTTTAGGTATCCGCGATTTTCTAGTCTTTCCTGTTTTGTTATGCTCATAACTCCTTTGCGAAGGTACATTATAGTTCATCAAAAAAGGATAGTAATTTACAAAGACATAAAGATTATTCTGGTCTACTTTTTCTCTTTCTTTTTCTATGAGACATCTCACTGAGGACGTTCTTTTTAAAATCTTTCTCTGCAGCAAATAGGAGATATATTCTTATACAACCAAGTATATAACTTAGCATGACCTTTAAAATTCAGTATGTTCTTGTAAATTTTAATGAAAGTATTTTGTAAGACATCATCTGCATCTTCATGAAAAACAACCATACTCCTAATATGCCAGTACAGTTTTTCCTTATATGCTTCTACTAAAGCACTAAATCCCTTATCCACTTCAGACTGGGGAAATAACAATAATATCTGTTCATCAGTTATATTCATATAGGCAATTACAGTAGTTTAGACGCTATAAAAAGGTATAGGTTTAAAAATAAATACTGATAAATAAATTTCGCTTCATTTTTAGGCTTGTAATATATTAACTTAGCCGCGATATGATTAAACATATAAACAGAATCACTGCAAAGGTAATTCTAAAAATAATTGGTTGGCGTGTAACGGGGTTTAATCCGGCTCATGTAAAGAAATCGATTGTTCTAGTTGTGCCGCATACCTCTTACTGGGACTTTCCCATAGGTATCCTATCGCGCAACTATTTTAATGCTAATATTAAGTTTGTAGGCAAGGCAGAATTGTTCAAAGGCATTCAGGGTTGGGTCACGAGAAAAATGGGTGGGATACCCGTAATAAGGGGTGGCAATACGACTTTTATAGAGGATGTAGTAGCTATGTTTGACAATGCCGAAGAACTATGCATTCAGATTGCTCCAGAAGGAACAAGAAAAAGAGTTAAGCATCTTAAGTCTGGTTTCTACAGAATAGCAACACAAGCTAAAGTACCTGTTATTCTTACCAAGTTCGATTTCAAAATCAAAGAAGTAAATTTTGGAGAACCTTATTATCTAAGTGATGATAAACCTTTAGAGATGAAGAAAGTAGAAGATTACTTTAGGGGCACACAGGGTAAGATAAAAGAAAATAGTTTCTTATAACAAGAAACTATATGTTGACATAATAAGACCAGAATAAAAACAAAGCATGAAATATCAGAGTACGGACCAGAATAAATATTTTGAGCTAACCGAATCCTATTTACAAAAGGAAGTAGAGCTTAAGGATATAGATGAGCTTATCCGTATACTAGTCTTCCATGAACACAAATATTATGTAGAAAATAGTCCTCTCATAAGTGATCAGCAATATGATAAACTCTATAATAAGCTCAAAAAAATAGAAGCTGAAAATCCAACAGCTGTCCGCAAAGATTCGCCAACACAACGAGTGGCATCTGATCTCAGTGATAAGTTTGTCAATGTTGCTCATATCACGCCTATGTTATCCCTAGGTAATGCTTATGATGGTGCTGATCTGAAGGATTTTCATACACAGATTACTAAGCTGCTAAACACAGAAGAGGCAGAAGAAATGACTTATTGTATAGAACCTAAATATGACGGAGGAAGCATTGCCCTAGTTTACGAAGGGGACTATCTCGTTAGAGCTGCTACGAGAGGAAACGGCGCTCAGGGAGATGACATTACAAACAATGCGAGAGCTATTCCGTCTGTGCCGCTGAGGGCAGCGTTTTCTAGATATGGAATCTATAAAGTAGAACTTAGAGGAGAAGCTGTTATTGCTAAAGATGTATTCGCAAAAAAGAATCAGGCTAGACAAAAGCAAGGTTTACAATTATTTGCCAATGCTAGAAATGCTGCAACAGGAGGACTAAGAATGAAGAATCCGGCCGAAGTAAGTGATCGGGGTCTGACCGTATTTATCTTTCAGATAGCCTATGCTGTGGACCAAGAAGGTAAGGACATGTTGCCTAGTCTAAAATCCCATTTCGAAAGTCTAGAACTTCTGGGTGCTTTAGGATTTAAGGTTGCGAAAGAAGAAAAATTATTATGTCAAAATATACAGGAGGCTATAGACTTTGGCAAGACCTGGGAAGCTAAGAGAGATGCCTACAACTACGAGATAGATGGTATGGTGATCAAGCTTGATGATTATCAATTACAGGAAAGATGTGGCATGACACAGCACCACCCTCGATGGGCGGTGGCCCTAAAGTTCAAAGCGAAGCAAGCTGTAACGACACTTATAGATGTGGAATACCAAGTCGGTAAAATAGGTTCTATCACACCCGTTGCCAAGGTAGAACCTACACCACTAGCAGGTGTAACTATCTCTTCTATCTCTTTACATAACGAAGAATTTATTTTACAGAAGGATCTTCACCTAGGAGATAAGGTGCTTATAGAAAGGGCAGGCGATGTAATTCCTTATATAGTAAAGGCACTACCGGAACTCAGAACAGGGGTAGAGAAAAAAATAGCCTTTCCTACATTTTGTCCGATCAATATGGATGAAAAAGTTGTTCTAGAAAAAGAAGAAGGAGAATCAGCGTGGCGATGCAATAACTGTAGTTGCGGAGCACAGGATCTACAAAAAATAATTTTCCATGTGTCCAAGGTAGCTATGGATATAGATGGTTTTGGAAAGTCATATGTAGAGAAGTTTTTTGAACTCGGATGGATAAGTGACATCGCTGATATATACAACTTAGACTATGATAAAATATCTTCTCAGGAGGGATTTGGTCAGCGTTCTGCAGACAACTTAAGGACCTCTATAGAGAAAGCAAAAACAAATCCCTTACATAGAATTCTACATAGCCTGAGTGTACACCACCTAGGGAAAAAGGCTTCTAAAATTATTGCTGAACGGATCGACCATATTATGGACCTCAAGGACTGGAATGAAGAAAAATTTACGGAGATAAAAGATATAGGACCCGTTGTCGCTAAGAATGTGGCTCAGTTTTTCAGTGTACCTAAAAACATAGCACTCCTAGAAAAGATGGAATCTTATGGCGTAGATATGCACCAGAAAGAAAAAGATAAAGCGAGAGTTCTAGATGCTGATGCACCACTTGTAGGAAAGACAATTCTGTTTACTGGAACACTGGTAAGAATGGGTAGAAAAGAAGCGCAACAGCTCGCTGAGCAAGCGGGTGCTAGAAACATAAGTGCTGTAAGTAGTAATCTTAATATACTGGTTGCCGGAGCTAAGGCTGGTTCTAAACTAAAAAAAGCGGAAGCGCTAGGTTCGGTGGAGGTCATGACGGAAGATGAGTTTTTAGAGCTTATAGGTTGGCATGGTAGATTACATAATACATACGTTAATTCATTAGATACCGTGTAAAGATATAGTTACTGATATCCCTTCATAATTATTACTTGTTATGTGCGTGTAAATATATAATATTTGTGTGTATAATAAATATGCATTACTTACTAAAATAACCTTAAAAACTAAATTCTAAAATTATAGAAAGAGACCCTTCGAAGACAACACCTTTGATAGATTGGTTTCGAATAATGTATTATATACATTAAATAAAGAGGAATGGGCATTTACCATATCAGAAATAAAAAGAATAGTAAAGCCAGATGGAATAGTTGTGATTTCTAATCTAAACAATAAATTCAGGGCTATCAATATGTACAGAGACCATATTCGATCAAGCATTAAATTGAAAGGCTTAAAAAATACCATGATATCACTAGCTAAGCTGTCATACCCTACAATCCAAATGTTTAGATACAATAAAATTATAAGTAGGAATAATGGTAAAGGATTGTATTCTTTTCTAGTAAATGATGAGCAAGTCACAGTTTTTGAACGTCAAGGTTTAATAAAAGCGAAGGACACGCAAAAAGTCCATGCTAAGCAAGCAAATCTAGATGTATTTAAAATAAGAAAAACTCGTAATATTATGGCAAGGTATGCCAAGTTTGAAAGAATGAACAAGAAAACAGTGACAAACAAATCTAACAATAGGATTTATCCTTTTATCGCATATCCTAACTCATTACTTTCAAACAACACTTTACTATCTGCCATATGTATTATTCTTCAATATTCTTAACGGATATAAATCATCCCTATTTTTCCAAAGTTTCCAAACTCTAATGTTCAGTAAACTTGGCTGACAAATTCTTCCAAGGGATACTAGTATGTTTGTACTTTTTATATAACAAAAGTTATATTTTATGAGCGCATACTTCGTGGTAGTTTTGAGGAAACTTATAAAACTATTACAGATGAAAAAACTATTAACTATTCCGCTTACTCTTTTAGTCCTTATCGTTTTATCAGTCAAGACCAATAGTAGCTATTCCCAAGCCCCCGTGCTGCGTAATATAGTTCAAGTGGGAGGAGCAATCAGTTATACTCCAGATTTAATAAGCACAAGAGATGGTAATTTCCTTTTGGCTGTCGTAAAAGAAAAAGAAATAGGAAATGATTTTATTGAAGTCCGAAAATTTGATTCATTTGGAAATACTATCTGGAAAGTATTTCTTGAAGATGAGAGTAGTTTTAGTAATTTTGATAGCCCAATTCTTGCTGAAATATCCTCTGGATACTGCGTTGGCTTTGGAAGATTTAGTCAAATCCCAATTAAGAAACTAAATAAGAGTGATGGAACTACTGTTGTCTCAGGTGTACTAAATTCTCATAATATAGAATCAGGAAGAAGTAAACAATTTGCGACTTATGAATCAAACAATTTAATAACTATTGGTCTTAACAGCTTACTCATCTATGATGGGGATTTTAATCTAATCCAAGAGGTTGACGTTACAAATTTTATCCCTGGAGATTCAGAATTTTTTGGTGCACAATTAAGAATTAACTCTGATAATGACATATTCTTAGTTGGATATGTAAAGAAAGGTTTTGATGAAAATATTGATTGCTTTTCTGGGGGTGAAATACATGTTGGTCAGCATAATCTCTATATTCTTAAAATGAGATCATCTCTAACTTTTTTAGATTATGAAGAAATATATTATGCATCAAATGATATTCTTCGTTTTAGTTTAAATGGTGAAACACCGTACAATTTAATCCCGTATAACAAGTCTGTAGCTATATCAAATAACGGAGAGGTTTTGTTAGCCATTTCAGATATATCCAATGCTAATTTACCATGCAGTAGTAGTCCTGTTGCACCTATCCACAAATTTAATAGCGATTTAAATATTGACCCTACTTGGAATTCAAATCCCACAAACTTTGGAACATATACAGGTTTTGATGATATAGGTTTCTTAGCTTACGATGATTTTGAGGGTAAACCTTTAGTTGTCTCAGCTAACGCTTTAGTAGAAATACGGGATGATGGTACAAAAGGATGGGAAACTGATTTTATTGGTGAAGGAGGTGTTGGATTTGGATCTCAAACAGAAAGAATTGTCTCTAATGGTAATGGTTTATACGTAACATTGCAACGAGACTTTCAGTTTTTTGAAGGAAGTCCTGATTTTCTAAGTATTGCTTTTCTAGAAGCTCCGGTTCAAGTTACTGGTGATTTAATTGTCTCAAACATTCAAGTAACTCCTGACTCAGCTCCATGGGGATCACAAGTAGCTATCACTGGTAGAGTTAGGAATATAGGTACTGAAGATGCTAGCACTAGTACATTAAAAGTATTCGCTTCATCAGATAATAGTTATGACAACAATGATATAGAAGTGCTTTCCCTACCTATTAATGCTATTGAATCAGGAAATTCAGAAACTTTCAATTCATGGATAACGATACCTAATACTGGCGTAATTGGATCCAATAATCTATTATTCAAGGCTGACTTTAACAATCAGATTCAAGAATCTGATGAATTAAATAACACCTTAATTACAAGTTTTAATATAAGCCAAGGAGTTACATGCAATGATGATTTAGAAAATAATAATACAATTTCTACCGCCACAGAATTAGGAGCTATAAGTTCATTTAATGGTCAATTATGCCTTACTAAGCAGGACAGTGATTGGTTTACTTTTACATTCTTAGGAGAGCCCTTTTATTTTCGAGTGAATGGATTCAATGATTTTGTGGAAGGTTCTTATAGCCTAGACCTAAGCCTAAATGGTAACACCCTAACTATTGAGACAAATGAGATTTCGGGCAAAACAGATACTAAGTTGTTACTAATAGATTCTGATATGTCAACATCTCTAGCCGAAAATGATGATAAAGACGCCATAGGATGGCCTTTTTCCAGGATAGTATATGATTTCAATGTAAGTGAAGTAATTAATCTTTCCATTTCTAACTTCGTCTTAAGTAATAATTCTGTTCAAGCTGGGGAAAGTATATCAACAAGCCTTCTCATTAATAATGAAGGTAATGTATCCTCACCTAATGTAAACTTGACCTATTACTTATCATCTGATAATAATTTATCCACTGACGACTTAGTTTTAGAAAATAAGTTGATGAGTGGGCTAAGTGAAGGAAACAATGTTAATGTAAATACCCAATTGGAAATCCCTCAATCAATAGAATCGGGTAATATATATATTATAGCTAGTATAGATTCTGATAATGAATTACAAGAAAACGACGAAAATGATAACATCAGCAGCCAAGGACTGGAAGTTACCTCTATAGTTTATAATATTACAACAAATGTTAATCCTTTAAATTCCGGAAGCGTCTTAGGTTCTGGTGCCTATTCTAATGGTCAAACAGCAGCACTTACAGCAACTCCCTTTAGTGGTTATAATTTTATCAGCTGGACTAATTCTAGCGGAGTTGTGATAGGAACTGACTTGTCATTAAACTTTACAGTGAATTCAGACGCTCTCATTACGGCTAATTTTGAACAAGCTATATATAGTATTTCTGTTACATCTAGCAACATAGCACAAGGAACCGTTTCTGGCGATGGTAATTACCTGGGTGGAGTAGAAGCCAAAATTAAAGCGATACCATCAAATGGTTTTGATTTCCTAAACTGGACTGAAAATAACATAATAGTTTCCTCCTCAGAAGAGTACCTTTTCGTTGTTTCTTCTGATAGAAATCTGTTGGCTAACTTTGAGGAATTATCTACAGCAACATATGAAATAAACTCAGCCTCAATAAATATTTATCCAAACCCAGTCATTGATAATATATATATTGACATAACAGGAGAAGTTAATTATATAGTCTCCATATATAATGTTGTAGGTGAACTGGTCAAAAGAATACCAAACGTTTCTGAGATCTCAATCCATTCCCTACCACAAGGGATCTATTTTCTTGAAGTAAAAGATATAAAAACAAATCAAACCATAGTCGAAAGAATAATTATAGGTAGATAGTTCCTATGCATCTAATAATCTATGAGGTGGAAGAATCACTAAATGGACAGGGCTCACCTTATGATTATTGCTTAATCAAAATAAAAACAATTTGAAATGATACAACAAAAACTACAAGAACTTGGTCAGGTTCTTCAAAATGAAAAATTGGACTCAGGAAAATTTGATGAGATACTCTATGAGCTCTATGAATTAAGAAACGAAGAGCAATTCAAAAAAGGGATGAAAGATTTAAGAAGTAATCTAAAAATCATAAGTACAAGTTGTACAATGCAAGGACGAGGTTATGAAAAGAAATATGGCTATGCAGGTGATTTTGAGATGATAGATAAAATATATACCAAACATATTTCAGCGAGTTTCCCTGAATCAATGTGGGATCAATATTTTCATAAACAACCTGCACCCAATGCGGTAAGAAATAGAAAAAAATATTTTGTCTCAAAAATGAGAAGTATCTATAAAGATGAACCTACTACGATTTTAAACTTAGCAAGCGGGCCTTGTAGAGATATTCTAGAACTTCTAGAATTATACGATAATCCAAAAATTTATTTCGATTGTGTTGAACTTGACAAACAAGCAATTCAATATGGTAAGGACTTACTTGATTCCTATAAAACTAATGTTTCATTCATTAATAAAAACATATACCGATTTATCCCCAATAAGCAATATGATGTGATTTGGTCAGCTGGTCTATTTGATTACTTTGATGATAAAACATTCGTAGCAATATTAAAAAGACTAATCAATACTAATAATGGAAATAAAATTATCATAGGTAATTTTTCTGATGAAAATCCTACTACACCTTATATGGAAATTATAGGTGAATGGTTCTTAAACTACAGAAGTAAAGAAAAACTAATAAGCCTAGCTATGGAAGCAGGTGCTCCAAAGGATAAAATCACAATAGAATCTGAACCTGAAAAAGTTAATCTATTTCTTAATATCAATTAGTACTGATGGCAAAAAATACGCAAATGTCTAAACTCTTGAGTTGACACATTCAAGAATTATAAAGCCTCATTCCCAAAGAGGCGTTCAAACCCGCTATTTATAAATTAATACCAATGAGTATCCATGCGATATTTTTTTCCAAGCGCTGAAAGAAGTGTTTTCAGAAGATATAATAATCGATGATCCATTAACTTAGCAACTCATCAAATAGTGCTAATAGTTTTAATAATTAGAATTTCAGTTTTTTATAGATATTTATTAAATTTAAAAACAATGAAAAATCAACTTCTACTAGTCACCCTTTTCTTTTCTACTACATTGTATTCACAAGGTGGCGAATCTTCTGAGACAGCCAAAGAAGTTTCTATAAACATAGTGAAAGAAATGCAATCTCCTGCAGCTACACTTGTAGGTATCTCTAATACAGAAATCGCAAAGGTCAATACTCCTACAGAATTTATGAGTTCTCTTAATCAAGCTTCTAAAGATTTTTCTTCTATACCTGTTAATTTCGCCTTTGACATAGCTCCATTTCAATTTGCTAATTCTAAATTAGATTCTAATTATAATGATGTCAAATCTAATTGGACCCTCTCTTTTGCTTGGAATAACAATGATGTCAAAGCGGGAGAAGTTTTAGTACCAAATACTGCTATAGGTTTTGGAACCAAAACCAAATTATTTCGACAGAAGAAAATGAAAAAGAAATCCAACTCTAGTAAATCAAAAAGTCCCTTAGAAATACAACCAAGGTTTAATAATTCTGAGATAGAAAAAAAATACAAACAAAAAAAGAAAGAGCTTAAGGCTTATGAGGCTAATCTGGATTTAGCTAAAAGTGATAGATCCTTTAGTAGTGCAGCTAATGAGTTATCAATAAAAGTTGAATCTATAAAAGATGAGTTGAAAGATCTATCTAAAGAAAGATCCTTTTTCGACTTGTTAGAAAAAAATCTTAAAGTAGATCTTAACGCTGCTGTATCCTATAATCTAAAAAATAGATCATTCGATAGTCTTTCGATATCAAGATCAGCGATCTGGATCAATGCTGAATATACTGATAGTTCTGGTCTCTCTGCGCTAGCTATTGCCAGATATAATTATATGCTTCCATTATCTTCTACAGATGAAAAACTAGAAGATATGCGTTATGTAGATTTTGGAATTAAAGTTAATTTGGTAAAGAAAAAAATTGACCTCAGCCTAGAGTCCTTATACAATTTTTCGGAGATCGAGGATCGAAATGATCGTTGGAAATGGATATTGAATTTTTCTTATGAGGTCACTACCAACACGCATTTAGGTTTTTCATTCGGTAAAGACTATGGTGGTGTGGTACAGCGAGATGGGAATCTTATAAATGCTTTGAATTTTATAACTGGGTTCCAGAATAAAAAAGAAATAGATGAACAACAAATCAAAGCCATGTTATGATCTACAAATTTAAAATATTATCCCTTATATCAGTAATCGTTTGTTTGTCCTTAGCTAGTTTTGCACAGGGAAAAGATTCTATGGCTATATTAAGAATTGGACAACAACATAGCTATACCATTGATAACAACGATACTATAGGCGCAGTTTTTTTATTTCATAGATCAGATACTCTTTGGACCTTTTCTGATTTTGAATATAATCTTTTAATAAATGGAAATAATCCAAACAAGCCAGCATTTAAGAATATATCGAGTGACCTTACATTAAATGTTGGTGAGCAAAGTATTACTAGAAATATTATACCTGCTCCTAAGGCTAAAGCAGGGAATTACACTGGTATTATAAGCTTTCTAGATAGGAACAATAGACTTTACGAACACCCAATTCATATTCAGCTTAAACATGCTTTCAAGTGGCCTTTACTAGTCTTCATATTAGGCTTGTTTCTAGGTACATTTTTTAAAATAATTGCTAAAGAAGAGCAATGGTTAATGCTTAAGATGTCTTTACATGAATTAATAATAATTATTTCAAATACTGTTTCTGATGAGATTAAAAAATCAAAATGGATTTCTACCGCCAACTTAATGATTAAATCTATCGAGGCAAAAGAATTAACTTATGAAACTGCCAATGATTATTACGAAAAACTAAAAAAGGAAGTTGAAGCTGCAACTCAAATCCAAGTGGCGACTGACTATAAAGAGAATCGAACTATTAACGTATTAATTTATCTAGCGCATTTTATCATATCGCTATTGATAGGACTATTCGTATTCCATCAGCTCTATACTCAAAATTTGATCTTTGGATCAGATGGTCTACAAGATTATCTCAAACTGCTTGGAGCTGCACTAGGTATTAGTTATCTTTCTAATCAACTAATATCAGAAAGAATACTAAAAGTTATAAATCCAATAAAAAAAGTAAACGATTAGTTAATTATAAAAATTTAGATTATGGCCAAAATAATATCACTTTTTGACGAACCAGTAAAAATAAAGATCTTGAAATCTGGAAAAAAAATAAAAGAAAGAGACTCCACATTTACACTTGTAGATAAGAACAATGCTACTTTCTTTGATAAAAGTAAAAACTATTCAGAAAAAGAAATTATAGAATTATTAGATAAAAGTAATGTCAAAGGAACAAGTTTAGTTAAAAAATATATAACCGAGACAAAAACTTCGACTGGAACACTAAAAAGAAACTATTATACTTATTGGATGTGCGGAGAAGATGAAAATGGTAATATACTTAATAATCCAGATGATTATTTAATTGCCCCATGTCCACCTTACTGTGGAGCAGGAGGCTAAAAATCTTGATAAATGGAAAGAAGAAAAACAATCGTTTATAATTATACGCCAGGTAGTATATTCAAACCATCAATTAAATATTTTGAAGAGGAAGGACTAGAAATAGAATCCTCATTAACTGAGTTGTATGCAAATGTTTTAAAGTCGAATGAAGACTTAGACATATACTTTCTATCCCATGGATTTGAAGAATTAATAGGTGATGATTATATCGATGCAGATTTTAATATTGAAAGTTTTATAAAAAATAAAATAAATTCAATTATTGGAGTGCTTGAAAAAGTTGGTGAAACTAATTCAATCGATTCTAAAATTAAAAATCTATTCTTTATAGCTTGCAATACAAATCATATTGTGGAATCAAAGGGTAGGATAGAACGAATTATCACTTACTCTAAATCTATTGATTACTTTGATCTCATTGAGGTATCAAAACTTGCTTATAAATATTTATCAGATGATGATTCAAATAATCCAATGACAGACTTTCGAAGTGAACTCGAAAAATTAAATGGTATTGATATAAATGCTATTAGAACAACCCCTTAGCAGTAAAAATAGATTTGTTATACCTTTCTGTCTGATTGTTTTCTCAATAAACTTATTCAGCCAAAATTCTATATCATTATCTCAGAACACGAACAACTACTTAAACCAAAACACAGAAAAAAGAATTTTCATTTCTTCCATAGAGGGCTTGAATATATTTGATGGCTTACATAATAAAATATACAAACCCTCTAGTCATAATATGTATGGTAAAAACATACAAAGTGATTTCTTTGAAGACAATACTGGTAAAGTCTGGTTTTGCACCTACAAAGCTATCCATTGTTATGATCCTTTGACAGATGACTTTGAGTTCTTTTTTATAAGAGATAATCAGGGTAATGATGTACAGTTAGATTATCGGATAATCGCTCTAAGAGATGATCATCTATGGGTACATATAGATCACAGCATACACCAATGGAATATTAAAACTAAGAGATCTTCCAAGATAGCTAAGTCGCCAACTTCCATCATAGAGTCCGCTCAACTAGAGCCCTCGTCGAATCATCTACTTCTTATGGCTGCAGAAGGCGTCTACTATGGAAATATTAGGCATCAAGGAAGTAGTTATCATCTGATTACGAATCAATACTGTATATCTTCCTTGTATGATGGCAAGAACGGCTTTTATCTAGGTACCTCTACTGGTCTACTACTCCATTTTGATTTCTTAACTAGCAAGTTGAGATTAGTTGATCGTTTTTCTAATTTATCTGTCAGAAGACTTGCTTTTATTAGCTCTGAGCGTTTATTGATTAGTTGTACTGATCGTATTGTTGAGTACAATATTCAGACAAGAGAAAAAGTTGTGGATCGCATATTACCGAGCAACATAGCCAGTAGCAAATCAAAACAATTTCTTTTCTGTAAGATTATCGATAACACTGTATGGGTATCTCAAGATGGCATCGGTGTAAGTTTCTATCCTTTTAAGAAAAAAATCAATCACCAATTGCAATTAGCAGACTATACTTTCCCTTCGGTCAATGGCATTTTCCCTTTTAATGATCTCACCGTAATAACGACTAAGGCGAACGGTATACTTATTATAGATAAAGAGTCTAATATTCTAAAACACATACAGAAAGCTGGGAAATATAATAATTTCTCTGTCGTCAGTGGTGTAAAAGAGTCTAGCAATACACTTTTGTTCACAATTAAAGAAAATCTATTTAGGCTAAAAATAAATGATCTCTCCATAAAACAATTAAAGAATAGCTCTAACTACGAACCCGTATATATTCCATCCATAATCAAAATTAATTCCTCTAAGTTTCTCTGCTCCACCTATCAAGATAAACTATATGAGCTGCATATCGATAAAAATAGTTATTCCTTCCTTCGTCTAGATAGCCTTGATCTTAATACCAGTATGACAACACTTCTACAGTCTATTGATACTTCTAACTATTTAGTTTCTGCTAACGAAGAGTCCGTCCTAAAAATAACTAGAAGAGATTGTTCGTATGAGGTCAAACATAGTCTAGATTTAGCTGGAGGTATTAAGTTTTTTAAGATGTGGAATGATAGTATAGGCCTACTAGCAAATTCTAATGGTCTGTATAATTACAATATTTTCACAAACAAGCTTAGTCAAATAATTGATAAAGATAAAGTATTAGTACAAACTATTTATGCAGCATACCCTGATGCTCATGAAAATATATGGTGTATAAGCAATTCTGGAATTCTAAGCTATAGCACAAAAGATAATAGAGTGCATATTTACAGTAAAAATGACGGTGTTCAGGCTACAGAATTTAATACCAATGCTCATTTACAACTAGAGGACAAAAAACTTTTGTTTGGTGGTGTCAATGGATTAAATACTTTTTATCCTGATAGTATTTCACTTTCTCAAAATTCAGCTCCAGTAATTATAACTAGCTACAATATCAATGATACGATTAGTTCAATGTTTGGAGTTCCCGATTACTTAAAGGAGATGACTCTACCCTATTCAGAAAATACGCTTTCATTTAGTTTTCATGCAATCGATTATATAAATCCACAAAGGACTAAAGTAAAATATAAATTAGTAGGAGTAGATGATAACTATGTCAACTCCTATCAAGCAAATGGTGAAGTAAGATATGCCAATTTAGATCCAGGAAATTATATACTATCATTTATCGGTGCTAATGCCGATGGCGTATGGAATAAAAAAGTGAAAGAAATTAATATAAGAATAAACCCTCCCTGGTGGCAATTATGGTATGTACAATTAGCTTTTATTTTTGGTTCTATCGCTCTCTTATGGTGGATCATTAAATCCTATTACAGGCGTAAACTAGTCTTGCAAGATTATAAACTGAGGGAACAAAAACTTATTATAGAAAAACAAAAGGCGCTTACCGAGGAAAGAAAAAGAATAGCTGGAGAGATGCATGATGATCTAGGTGGAGGATTAACCACCATAAAGTTTCTTAGCCATAGAGCCCTTACAAAAGCAGCATCAGAAGATGAAAAAAATATTCTAGAAAATATCACAAAAAAAAGCCAACAACTTGTTACCAATATGAGTGAAATCATCTGGGCTATGAATGCGGACTATGATGATATGGATTCACTGATTGCCTATACTAGACGATATGCAGCAGAATATTTATCGCAATTTGAGATAGTGTTCAAGCAAGAGGTACATGGAGATATTATAAAGATCAGCCTAGGTGGTGAAAAAAGAAGAAATATATTTTTAGTTATCAAAGAAGCTTTACATAATGTTGTCAAACATGCAGAAGCTAGCAGAGTCATATCGAAGTTTGAATTTACAACCCATCATCTTTACATCAAAATTATAGATGATGGAAAAGGTATTCCTGGAGAAGGAGAAACTAATTATTTTGGAAATGGATTAAAAAATATGCAAGAAAGAATCAGTAAGCTAGACGGCACGATGGAGATAAAAAAATCGGGTGGCCTGACTTTAATTTTTAAGCTTGAAATAAAAAACTTAAATTCTGTATAACTTAAGTTAGATTAACTGTGAGTAAATTATAGAGAGCTTTACAAAAAAAAAGAATGGCTCTAGTTATACCAATAAACGTTGTGGATTCTTGTATGAAAGATAAAAAGACAATTATGGAAAATAAAAAAATAATATCCGTCGCTATCATAGAAGACATCAAAGAGATCGCTTATAATCTAAAAGATATTATTAACGATGATGAGCTAATGACTTGTCAAAACATATATCATAATGGTGAAGAAGCATTGACCTTTTTACCCAAGATGAATCCTGATCTAATTCTAATAGATATAGGACTTCCTGGTATAAGTGGAATAGAGACAATAGTAAGACTGAGAACTATGTTACCAGAGACACAGTTTTGTATGTTCACCGTTTTCGAAGATGATGACAAAATTTTCAGGAGTTTAGCTGCAGGAGCCAAAGGTTATATCTTAAAAAACTCAGCACCTTATGATATTCTAAACTCTCTTAAAGAACTTTATAAGGGGGGTTCTCCTATGAACCCAACAATCGCAAGAAGAGTAATTGACTCATTTACGAATAAATCATCTACGAATCAGAAAAACTTAGACCTTCCGCTCTCTAAACGGGAATTGCAGATACTTGACAAATTAAGTCAAGGACTATTATATAAAGAAATATCTGCAGAACTAGGCATAACGGTAGGTACAGTCAAACAACATATTCATAAGATCTATTACAAGCTAGAGGTTAATAATAAAACCGAAGCCATCAATCTGTACCTAAGACGCTAATAGTTTTAGAACCTGAATTAAATTTTCACAATTAAGTGCAGCTATACATAGCAATTGTAAACTCAAATCCCACCTACTAAAAGTAGGTGGGTTTAAAAGACAAGGATTGAACTTTCGCACTAAAGTGCGAGGTTTTAAACCTCTTTTCTGAAACCAATTAAATCAGCCGCTACATCTTAGATATAATAGCTGAAATCTTATCTTCTATAAGGCTGTTCTTTAGATTTCTGGTACCAATTCTAAATCTATTTTTCTATCATCTAAGTCAGCTCGCACTAACCTAACTCGTATAGGATCTCCCATCTTAATGGTATGTCCTGACTCCTTACTTTTTACAAATAACTTACTATCGCCAAAAGCATATCTTTCCTCCATCGTATCAAAAGGGATAAACCCTTCAGAGTTACTTTCAGAAATTTCCACAAAGATTCCTCTCTCTATCATTCCAGAAACTTGACCGTCGAATTCTTCTCCGATCTTGTCTAGCATATACTCTACTTTCTTATACTTGATAGAATCTCGTTCTGCGCTATTAGCATCTCTTTCTTTACTACTGATGTGGCTGCACATAACATCTAGGTCGGACTTGTCCATCCTCTTCGTTTTTTCTAGATTATCATACAGTATTCTATGTACTAACACATCTGCATATCTTCTTATCGGTGAAGTGAAATGTGCATAATGCTCAAAAGCTAATCCATAATGACCTATATTCTCCGTTGTATATTCTGCCTTTGACATAGTTCTAATCGCCAGTGGCATCAGCATTTTTAGTGCGTCGTTATTAGCAGCTTCCTTGGTAAGTTTGTTGAAAGATTCAGCAATCTGCTTAGGCGTATCGATATTTAATTTTACCCCTAGTTCTAGAGCAAAAAGCTTAAAGTCTAGCAACTTGTCTTGGTTAGGCACATCATGTGTTCTATAGACAAAAGGTATTTCGACCTTTTCTTTTTCCGCCATATATAATGCAACTTGCTTATTAGCCAGTAGCATGAAATCTTCTATAAGTAAGTGGGCATCTTTTCTTTCTTTGACATACACCCCTACTGGGACGGAGTTCTCGTCTAGCTGGAACTTAACCTCTTCCGACTCAAAGGCTATAGCACCATTCTTGAACTTTTTCTTTCTTAGTCGCTCGGCAATTTTCTGCATCATCAGAATTTCTTCTGCATACTCTCCAGACTTGTTTTCTATAATTTCCTGTGCCTCCTCATAGGTAAATCTTCTATCAGAATGTATGACCGCTTTACCAAACCATTTATTGACAATCTGAAAATCTTTACCAAACTCAAAGATCGCGGCAAAGGTCAGCCTGTCTTGATGAGGAACTAGGGAACAAAGATTATTACTTAGTTTCTCAGGTAACATCGGTGCTACCCTATCCACTAGATATACCGAAGTAGATCGTTTTAGAGCTTCCTTATCTATTTCTGTTCCAGGCAATACATAATGCGTTACATCCGCTATATGTACACCTATCTCCATGTTTCCATTTTCTAATACTCGATAGGATAAAGCATCATCAAAATCCTTAGCTGTATCTGGATCTATCGTTATAGTCAGTACCTCTCTACAATCTCTTCTACCGTTGAGATCTGATGGCTGGATACTATCTGGAATCTGTTCTGCCTCTTGCATCACTTCTTCTGGAAAGTCTATTTCGAATCCGTTTTCCATCAAGATAGAATTCATCGCGTAATCATTTCTACTGATGTCTTTCATCACTTTGATGACCTCACCCCACAAGGATTTATTTTGGGACTTCCCATAGGATACAATCTTTACGATAACCTTGTCATCATCCTTGGCACCTGCGTAGTCTTCAGGATTTACATTAACCTCTATTTTTACTCTATGCATATCTGAGTAAACAATAGCGTGTTTGTCAAAAGTCTTAAAGGTTCCCAGTACTTGTTTTACCGCTCGTTCCTGTATTTCTTTTACCTTACCTTCCTGCTTTCTTTTACCTTTTCTTATAGCTACACTTACTTTTACAATGTCACCATGCATGGCACCTTTCAGTTGGGTAGCTGGAACATAGACGTCTTCTTCTAGATCATCTATAAGTATGTAGGCAGCTCCTGATCTTATAAGATCAACTTTCCCTACATATACTTTTTTAGGAAACTTCGATTTAGCCTCGTGTCCGGCAAATTTGTCTAATCTATATTTACCTTCCGTTACCATCCATATTTTTGATTCTTTTTCTAGTTCGTTCAGCATATGCTGTACAGAATCTTTAGTATTAGAGGTCAATAATTTTTTACTAAGCTGGCTAGCCTTATATCTCTTCTTTGGATTTTTTAAAAATATTTTGAATAGCTTCGTCTTTAGATCTGAGGTAGTTAATTTTTTACCTTTATATGATCTAGATCTTCTCTGCGTCATTCTTCTCTTCTTTTTTTGTTTTTTATAAATAAATTGTAGAAGCACATTATTTATCGGAATTATTTCCTTGCACTTCTTTCTATTCCTTTTCGGAAATTATATTTCCTTCTGACATGATCTCCATGTGGAATTTTACAGTCGATAATGGATAGATATTTTCTATCTTATCTTCATACTCGTTTACAATTACCTCTATCTCTAGTTCTTCAGAGATCATGGAGGCTGATCTGAAAATTCTATTCTCTACAACCTTCGTTCCTCCTATCACTTTCTTAGCTATAACACCTCCTGACTTAGCGTCTATCACCATGAGAATGTAATCGTAACTCAGTAGAGTTGCTTTCCAGTATACAAAAGCAACTATATAATTACTCACTGGGAATTGTAGACAGGGTATAAACTCTGTGAATTCGTCATAATCTGTTTCTACCGTATCTATAAACTCTTCTATGAGGCTCAGAGGTAAAGCTTTATTAAGTTTACTAAAACTGACAGCACTTTCTTCCGTTAAACTTACAGGGAGGGAAATTTCGGGAAAATAGGACAAAAAGTCTTCTAGGGTAGGTTTTTTTGCGTTTGTCGTCATACAAGCAAAGGTAAACACAATACCTAATACAAAGTTAATCAACAAAAAGTTTCTGAATTATTTAAATAGAATTATTCTAAATACTGAATTTTTGTAGTTTAGAAGATAATCGAAAACCGTAGTTAAGTAATTTTGTTACGAATATAGTTTTACATATAGCATGAATTGGATAATTAATTTCTTTGTATCGAGTATAGGACGAAAGTTAATAATGAGTCTCACGGGCTTATTTTTAATCAGCTTTCTTGTCATTCACCTTATAGGTAACCTGCAATTATTGTATGACGACAATGGAGTAGCGTTTAATACCTACGCCTATTTTATGACGAACAATCCCCTGATTAAGGCCACTTCTTACGGTTTGTATTTTTTCATTCTTTTACATGCTATACAAGGAATTATCATTGCCCTGTATAACAGAAAACAAAAGGGTGTGAAATATTCTAAAACTTCTAGTGAAAACGCGAGCTGGGCTTCTAAGAATATGGCGCTGCTAGGAATCTTAATTCTAGCTTTTCTACTCATACACATGGGTGATTTCTGGTTTAAGATGAAGTTTACAGATCAGCTGAGGGAGATTCCTTATAATGATGAGAATGTAATGATGAAGGATTTATACTACAGAGTTACACTAGCTTTCAAAGAATTATGGATAGTAGTAGCCTACTTAATAGGTCTCATCGCCTTAGGATTCCACCTTATGCATGGATTTGCCTCAGCATTTACATCACTAGGACTAAGACACAAAAAATATACACCATTGATAAATGCAATAGGAGTTATAAGTGCGATTGCGCTTCCTTTGGGATTTGCGATTATTCCTTTATTCATATACTTCACCAAATAACGATATATCATGGCATTAGAAAATAAAGTTCCTCAAGGAGATCTCGCGGATAAGTGGACGGATTATCGATCTACCTGTAACCTCGTCGCACCCAACAATAAAAGAAGAATAGATGTAATCGTCGTAGGTACTGGATTAGCAGGAGCATCAGCAGCAGCTACGCTGGGAGAATTAGGGTATAATGTAAAATGCTTTACCTTCCACGATAGTCCTAGAAGAGCACACAGTATTGCCGCTCAAGGTGGAATCAATGCCGCTAAGAATTACCAGAATGATGGAGATAGTGTCTACAGGTTATTCTACGATACCATAAAAGGTGGAGATTACAGATCTAGAGAAGCAAACGTACATAGACTTGCTGAAGCAAGTAGAGAAATAATAGATCAGTGTGTTGCGCAGGGTGTACCTTTTGCAAGAGAGTATGGAGGCTTACTGGCTAACAGATCTTTCGGTGGTGTACAGGTTTCTAGAACCTTCTATGCTAGAGGTCAGACAGGACAGCAATTATTACTAGGTGCTTACCAGGCACTTTCTAGACAGATTTCTCTAGGAAATGTCAAAATGTATAATAGGCACGAGATGCTAGATCTAGTAAAAATAGATGGCAAAGCAAGAGGTATCATCGCAAGAAATCTATTGACAGGAAAACTAGAAAGACATGCCGCTCACTGTGTCGTACTCGGTACAGGTGGATATGGTAATGTATTCTACCTTTCTACAAATGCTATGGGATCCAATGTATCCGCAGGATGGAGAGCAGTGAGAAGAGGCGCTTTGATGGCGAATCCTTGTTATGTGCAGATACATCCTACTTGTATTCCGGTATCTGGCGAATACCAGTCTAAGCTTACCCTGATGTCAGAGTCCCTCAGAAATGATGGAAGAGTATGGGTACCTAAAAGTGTGTCAGATGCAGAAGCGATCAGAAATAGAAGTAAAACAGCACTTGATATACCAGAGTCAGATAGAGATTACTACCTAGAAAGAAAATATCCGGCATTCGGTAATTTAGTTCCTAGAGATGTTGCATCACGAGCTGCCAAAATTGTTTGTGATGAAGGTAAAGGCGTCAGTAAAACTGGTCTTGCAGTTTACCTAGACTTCGAAGATGCTATAGATAGATATGGCAAGTCAGAAGCGCACTCATTAGGTCTCGAGAGTCCTAGCAAAGAAAAAATCTATGAACTAGGACAGGCCGTCGTAGAAAAGAAATACGGTAACCTATTCGAGATGTACGAGAAAATAACAGGAGAAAATCCATACAAGTTACCAATGAAAATATATCCAGCTATACATTATACAATGGGTGGATTATGGGTGGATTATAATCTGGAAACAAATGTACCAGGCTTGTTTGCCCTAGGAGAAGCTAACTTCTCTGATCACGGTGCGAACAGACTAGGAGCTTCTGCACTGATGCAAGGTCTCGCAGATGGCTACTTTGTACTTCCTTACACTATAGGTCAGTTCCTCTCAGGAGAAATAAGAACACCGCACATCAGCTCCGATGCACCTGAATTTGCAGAAGTAGAAAAAGATGTAGCAAATAGACTACAAAGTCTCATTGACATAAAAGGTAGTCAGACCGTGGAAAGCTTCCACAGAAGATTAGGAAAGATCATGTGGGAATACTGTGGCATGTCAAGGAATGCAGAAGGGCTCATGAAAGGCAGACAGATGATCAGGGATCTAAGAAAAGAATTCTATAGTGATCTATTCATACCAGGTACTCAGGATGAGTTTAACCCAGAGCTAGAGAAAGCAACAAGAGTAGCGGACTTCTTAGAATTAGGTGAGACCATGATGGTGGATGCACTAGATAGAAACGAATCTTGTGGCGGTCACTTCAGAGAAGAATATACAGAAGGAGGAGAAGCTAAAAGAAATGACGAAGATTACACCTATGTATCAGCATGGGAATGGGATGATGAGGAACCTATTCTACACAAAGAAGAACTTACGTTCGAAAATGTAGAGTTGAAAACTAGGTCTTACAAATAATTAAAAATTAATAGCTCCATATTGCTTTGTTGCTACAAGGAGTACTAAAAATTATATGCTATGAAACTTACATTAAAAATCTGGAGACAAAAAAATGTATCGACTAAGGGTTCTTTAGAAACTTATCAGGTGGAAGCAGACGAGCACATGTCTTTCCTAGAAATGATCGATGTACTCAACGAAGAACTGATCGTTAACAAGAAAGACCCCATAGCATTCGAACATGATTGTAGAGAAGGTATCTGCGGTTCGTGTAATATGGTAATCAATGGCAGACCTCATGGACCACAAAGTGGTACAACAACTTGTCAGCTGCATATGCGAAAATTCAAAGATGGCGATACGATAACGATAGAGCCATTCCGTGCTAATGCTTTTCCAATTATAAAAGATCTTGTAGTAGATAGATCATCATTCGACAATATTATACAAGCGGGTGGTTATATATCTGTCAATACAGGTCAGGCTCAGGATGCTAATTCTATTCCTATAGAAGGAGAGATAGCGGCTAAGGCTTTCGATGCCGCAACGTGTATAGGATGTGGTGCTTGTGTTGCAGCCTGTCCTAATGGATCAGCAATGCTGTTTACCGCAGCTAAGGTGAGTCACCTCGGATTGTTACCACAAGGTAAGGTAGAACATCAGAGAAGAGTACAGAAAATGGTTGCTCAGATGGATAAAGAGGGATTTGGTTTCTGCTCTAATGTAGGAGCCTGTGAGGTAGAATGTCCTAAAGAGATATCTACAACTAACATAGCAGCACTTAATAGATCCTATATAGGAAGTATGTTCTCTACTCAAGATTAAATAATACAAAATAAAATAGTAAAAGCTGATTATCAATACCTTATCGTATTTAATCAGCTTTTTTTATGCTACTCTTCTAATATTTTGTATTGTTTTATATAGATTTTCAGCCCTATCTTGCAGTTATAAATTACAACATTATGAATAAATCTATTTTTTGTTGCTTCATTTTTCTGACTTTATGTATGAATTCGCTTTCTGCACAAGTAGTAATCTGTCCCAGCGACGTAACAGTCAATTCTGCTTCCCTAGATATTGGCTACGCTTATGGAGATGCAAGCATAAACCTATCTGAGCCGTACACATTAGAGGAAAGCACTCATGTAAATAATATGGACTGTAACTCAGCATTTTTATCCATAATTACAAAGACCTTTACAGTGACAGCTGATGATAATGAGGTCTATACTTGCGAGCAGCTAATACATGTTACCCAGTCAGATTTTTCTAATTTTACTTTTCCTACGGATATCACTATAGAGGGTGCAAATCCATATAATCTAGGGATCGATCTTACAGGTAACGTAAGCCCAGAAACTACGGTAGAATATAATCACACTTATGATGATCAGATTGTACATGTTACGGATGATGTGTTCAAGGTTGTACGAAACTGGACTTTGCTAAACTGGTGTACATCAGAAGTACAAGAACATGTACAGATTATAAATATAAACGATGCTAATGCTGTCAATATAGGGAACAATATATTCGATGTCAATGGTAACCTCGTTAGCTGGGACTTGTTCACCATAACAGATCAAGATGGTGTGGAATTAGATACAGATGTTTGTGCTGTAGACATCGCTCCAGTAAACGAAATCTTAAACTGCATCTACGAAAACAATAGCACCGCTGAAAGCATCCAACTAGACATAACAAAAGAAGGTGATGATCTGAACGGCGTAAGCACACTAGATCTTGTTCTTATCATGAGACATATTCTTAATCTTGAATCTTTTACTAATTATAGCCAGGTTATCGCTTCTCAGATAAATGATGATGACAACGTTTCTGCTATCGACCTAGTAGAATTAAGAAATCTCATACTAGGTATCTACGAAGAACTTCCTACCAGTCCTTCATGGGTATTCTATCAAGCGGATATTCTTAATGCAGATACTTCCTCTGATCCGCAGAATTTTGATCTTAGTTTTGATGCCGCAGAATTTCCGCTTGATGCTTTTGATATCTTGGCCATTAAGAAAGGAGATGTCAATGGAAGTGTTGATCCAGAATAAAGTTATCCATATAAGAAATACGGAACTAACCAAAAAGAATTATTTCCAAAGTGGTTAATTACAAAGAGGGTGCCTAATCAAGACAACCTCTTTTTTATTAGAAGAAAATTATCAATTGAAAACATCATAAAGTCATTAATACCAATTCTAGTTTAGAATGTCCGATAAATTATAGAAGAATTGGTCAGGGGAAAGACTCTAGCATTGTAGCTGTGCTTCTTAAAATAGATTCTGATGGAACACAGGTTTATATTACCTGACAGCGCAGCATGAGAAAGGAAATTTTAATGCCAAGTTTGTTAAGCAATAGCAGGAATTTAATCCTAGGCTATTTACTTCAGATCGTGCTGATAAGAAATGAACATCTCAAAACCTGGACCTAAATCTCTCCCTGTCTGTGTAATTAATATATTCGCCAATGCACCGATTTTTAGCTTAGCATAGCGGTTATTCATAAATCGATCAATAATAAATCCTCCCTGAACAGCAATATCATTGACACTACTATAACCTAATCCTGTCCAGAATGCATCTTCCTTTTCATATTTTAGAGAGAAGATATAATCCAGTACATCGGGCTTCACAAAGTTCGTAGAAATAGATGGTTCAAAGTAACTATCGTAAGACATGATTTTTCCACCCACTGTAAAAAAGACATGTTGTTGTAATTCAAAATTACTCTCGTTTACTAATAGGTCACTAGCATAAACTTGATTATAAGCTAGGCCAAAATAGAAAGAGTTGGCGCCACGGTCATAATCCTCCGGATGCGTGTTGTAATATATTCCTGCAGAAACAAAAGGAACTGTTGTGCTTTCTCTACCAGAGGCAATAAGACCATCTTCTTGGTCAACGAAAGTCTCATCAGAACCATTAAAAGAAAACTGCTGGAAAGCCGCTGATATTCCCATTGCTAATACTGCATCTTCTGAGAGTATTCCTTTTAGTTTATAGGCATAATTTAACTTGACGCCTATCCTAGAAAGTGGGCCAGTAGAATCGTTATAGATCGATCCACCTAAGCTCATGTTCTGATCAACTAAGGGATACATTACCGAAGCATACATGGTCCTTGGCGCACCAGAAAATCCCACCCATTGTTGCCTGACAAATAAGTCATAAGACATGATGGTCGATGGAGCAGTAGCAGCTGGATTCCAAAATGCATTGGTCTCGTTAAACTGACTTAGATATCCTATCTGCTGGGAGAATCCAAAGAGAGAACTAAAAACACATATCGATATAATAAATAATTTTTTCATCTGAATTGTAATTAGCTTGTTATAATGATTATTCATAGACTAATGTGATGGAAGATTTGAAACTATAAGTCTCGAAGGTAAGAACATAGTAGTAGGTGTCCGCAGGGAGTCTGGAACCACCATCTGTTCCGTCCCATAGTATACCGTCTAGCTGATAGCCCTCTTTCTCGTAGACCACATTTCCCCATCTGTTAAAGATTGTGATCTTGTTATCCGTAAAAGAATCTAAACCAGGAAATAATAGTTGATCGTTCATTCCATCACCGTTAGGACTTATAATACTGATGGCTTTGAAAATACTTAGTGGATCATCCACTACGCAGACTTCTATATTATCAAAGTATGCACAACCATTAAGGTCTATAATGCTAAGTTCGTACTCCGTTGTTTCTTCAGGTTGCACTACAGCATTGCCGATTGTTGTCGCCGATAAAAATGTACCATCGTCAGTCCAGCTATAGGATACTCCTCCTACTGGCATCAACTCATAAGTGTTTCCCAAAACAATACAAGTATCCTCTCCGGCAGAAACATTTTCTCCTGTAAAAATCGGTACATCGAAACTGACTATCGCTTCGTTATCTGGACAGATATCCGTTATCGTGACAGTGTAAGAACTTGCCGCTAAAGGAGTGGCAATTACCTCAGCTCCTTCATCCGTACTTAGCGTACCATCACTATTATCCCAGGAATAAACTAATCCTCCCGACGCTGTCAATGTAATATCTCCACCCTCGCATATTCCGAGCTGATCTGATGATATATCTCCCGAGATAGTCGGCAAATAGTTGACAATAATCTCATCCGTAGTTGTGCAGCTACCATTGTCATCTACAGTAACAGAAATGGTTTCCGTACTAGCTAGATCGGAAGAAGGTGCAACAATTTCTATCGTCGCAGTCATTTCTCCTGTAGACCAATCATAAATTATATGATTACCCGCGTCTAGAGTAATAGACTCATTAGGACATAAACTTATATCGTCTCCGAGGTCTATAACAGGAGCATCTACTGACATTACATTAAAGATTTGTGTTGAACTACAGCCTTCGCTTGAGTAAGCAACACAAGTATACTCACCTCCTTCTGAAATAGAAAGGGTATTAGAATTCTCTGTCAACATATCTCCATCTAGAAACCATTCAAAATTTGCGCCATTACTAGTTGCTGTAATTTCTGAATCAGATCCTAAGCATAAGGAGTTGCTACCTTCCAGTTCGAGAGATGGTGTGTCAAATACTGTCAACTCGATGCTCTCTGTGTTCGCACAATTATTTGCACTCGTTACAACTACTTCATACATTCCAGGATCTGTAATCTCTAAGGTTGATATGTTTTCATCTATATTCAAATTTACAGAATTAAGAAAATATGCGTAGGTATCTCCAGGCACCCCAGTGTCAGGAATAAGCTGGTGCGTAAATCCAATACAAATTTCTACATCACCTCCAAGTTCAAATTCTGGTAAATCGAAAACTTCAACATTGACAACATCCATCACTTCACAATCTGTATCTCCTGTTACAATAGCTGAATACTGACCAGAATCTGAAATCTCCAAAGTAAAATCTGACTCCCCTTGTATAAGATTTCCATCCAGTAACCATTGGATCTCCGTACCGTTAGTCTCAGCAACTAAGGCTCCTTGCCCATCTGAGCAAAAGCTAAAATCACCCGTTATCTCCAAGGTCGGCCCTGGTACAAAACTTACAGTAATTATATCCGCACTAGAACAATCTGATCCATTAATGACCGTAAGTTCGTAAATACCAGAATCCGTAATTTCTAATATTTGGTCTGTAGAAATTATATCACTTTGTCCTGCGCTTCTCCATTCGTAAAATTCCGCCGTTACCATAGGGTTGATCGTAACCGTACTTCCTATACAAGCTATTATATTTTCTCCAAGTTCTACTGTAGGCGTTTCCAATGCGTTTACAATTATCTCATCTTCCGATGTACAGCCTATATCATTTTCTCCTGATATAGAATAGGTTCCTCCCTGAGTTGCTAGATGTGTATTGTCTCCAGAGGGTGTAAACACAATTCCATCTAGTCTCCATACAATTTCTACATCTGTGTTTTCTATACCTAATTCAACTTCACCAGGCGCACAAAAAGAAATAGATTCCTCATCTATCAGAAAAGTAACGGTAGGTGCATCTATAAAATCTACTTGTACCTGATCTGTTGTTATACAATCTAAATCATTGGTTACCGTGACTAGGTACAGTCCTGATTCTACAGGCATGAGCATCGAACTAACTTCTGGCAATGTTCCTTGACCCGATAATTCCCAAGTATACTCTGATCCATCCGTTCCTGCATCTAAGATAACTTCCTGTCCCATACATGCTTCTTGAGCATCCCCAAGTTCTACTACAGGAGCGGGATTTACAGTAACTGTAAAGCTTACCTCCGATTCACATCCAGCCTCATTTTTAGATACGACCTTATAATCTCCGTCTTGGCTGATGTCAAACATATTTACATCCGTAGCAAAAGAAACTTCATTCCTAAATATCTCTATATCCGTTCCGTCTGTAATTATAGATATTGAGTAAACTTCGTTGTTGCATATAGTTCTACTATCTATAGTTACTAAATCGGGCTTATCTTGGAAGGTTACACTTACCGCATCTGGCTTTGTACAGCCATCACTATTAGTAACCTGGACTGTATAGTTTCCACTTTCTTCTATTTCTATGGTGCTTCCTGAATCTGTCAAAGGTGTTCCTTCACGGAACCATACATACGTTGCTCCATCTGGACCTGCATCTAAAACAACTGGAGTACCTATGCATTCAAAAATTTCTGTTCCTAAATCTACTACGATAGGACAGCAGTTTTCTGGTTCTTGTGATGTAGTCGTAACGGAAAAAAAGCAAGTAGGATTATCTTGAAAAGATGCGACGACACTAAGATTATTTCCATTGGAGATTAGTCCTTCTAACAAGATCGTTTGTGGACTAGAGGTGACTGGGTAGTTACTACCGTTTACAACTAGCTCATCTCCTGGCGCTGGCATCTCATAGCTGACTATAACTTCCAGAAAATAAGTATTATCTAATGGATTACAAGCGGATGGCTGCCCTAGTTCTATTCCCGTAATTACACAGGTAGATTCTATATCTACAATTTTAAAATTATCAGAAAGGAGTACACAGTTTCCATCTATAGCAAGATCTATAATAGATTTTCCTATAATCGTTGTTATATCCACATTCATTGGTGGCTCTGGTCCTCCTTGCTTGTATGCCATACCATAAACGTGATATAGACCTCCTGGTAATAATGTAAAATCTGCATCATCGCTCTGCGCTGCAATAAGCATATTATCTTGGTTAATCGCTATGTAGGTGTATGCATAATCGGTATTGGTATTGTCTTCTGTAAATATGATTCCCGGTCCCGTTATTTCTGTTACGCCCACGTTGATAGGGTTATTACTATAACTGAACATAACAACTCTATATTCAGTACAGGCTTGCAATTCCACGTCCACTCTGGTGGAGCTAAATGCACTTGTCTCTCCCGATGTCACTAAGGTACCAGTAGATCCAATAAATGAGTTACATGGATTCGATCCATTGTAATTCGCATTTCTGAAAATAGAAATATAATGCTCATCAATAGAGAATCTGTAAGTACCTTCCTCCCCTACCTGAATGACAAAGGATTCAACACTTCTAGAACTAAGTACTTGTTCACAACCAGTAACGCTTGGATTATTCATTACTATCGCATTTACAGGAGAAGCCCCTGTCAAGGTCCTATTAAAGGAAGTAAAAATCTCTCCATCTATATAATTCATATCAAGCATAAGGGCAGGATCTCCAGCATCCACTTCTAATAATTCCGTATCACATATAGAACTAGACAAGGCACTGCATTCTGACGTAATTGTAAAATTATTATTAGAAACATCATAAAACTGAAAACATGGATTATCTACACAAGTAATTCTTATTCTAGCTGTACTTGTATTATTTAATCCCAGAGGCAAATCATAATCAAAAGTTTCTAAATCATAAGGCACTTCTGTAGCAAGGTTTATCGAATAAGTGATCCCTCCGTCCAAGGACAAGTCTATATTGACAAGATCACACAATTCTTCAGAATTATTAATGTCCCATTCTAAGGTCACGGTCTCTCCTGTCATGAAGTTTTCATTTCCATTAGGTTCTGTTATGCTTAAAGGGCCCGCATTATCGATATCGATAATAAGTTCATCTTGCGCTATGGCACCACCTCCTAGGTGATTATCTCTTACAGTGAGCCTAAAGGTCAAATCTCTGGCAACTCTCGGTAACACATCGAAAGGATCGTTTATGCCGTTGATCACACTCTCCTCGCTTGGAAAATATCTTTTAGTTTCTGTAGAAGGTGGCAGAGATTTAAATAGTGGCGCTCTACCACTATTCCCCGCCTGCGTTCCTATAAAGCCCTGGGTAGAAGTACCAGGACCATCTTCATCATATTGCTCCCATACGTAAGTTAGTACATCACTTTCGTCTTCATCAGTAGCACTTCCATCTAGGATAAAAGCTGTTCGTTTTGGGATACGCCACTCCTCTATATTACAAGGATTAGCATCTACCTGAGGAATATTATTTATCTCCCCACTCATCTGTGCACAGTCTCCCTCTCCCTCCATATAGTTTACCATCTGCACGATACTATGTGCATGAAAATAACTATTGAGCGCATTTACAGATGGAATATTCTGATCATCAGCACAGATTCCTTCATAAGACATAAGCGTGGTTCCACTTCCTATTTCGTAAGCGGTAAGTTCACTTATGGCATCATCACAAGATGCTCCTTCTCCATTAAAGGTATGTTCAGCACCGAACATATGTCCTACCTCGTGTGCTAGTATTTGTATGAAAGATAGCCCCTGAGAATCAAAGGCTCCTGACCATCCACCTGCTTTTGTAACATTATTAAAACCGTTGTCACATACTGCCTGTAAAAAAGCAACTCCACCACTACCCCAACCATCGTCAGGCTCAGAGTGGTGAAATACATGTCCTATATCATAATTATTAATATTAAAATTATCAGAAACTACCGTTCTTGCTTGTACCGTTCTGTTGTCACCTCCATCATCTTCTGGTATAAAAGGATCTGTATCAGCGTTATTATATAATCTAGGATTAAGTAGGCTGAACTTAACATTAAGATCTGTAGAGTAGATAACTTGTAAATTATTAACTGCTGTAGTTATAGCTGTTGCTACTGCATTATCAGAATTACCATTAGCAAAATAGTATTCACCAGTACATACAACTGCCATTCTATATGTTCTGCTAGCTTTACCGTTTTCTAAAACATTAGTAATTTTACTTGTTACTCCAACATCCACCTTGTTAGGTGATACCATAGATTGCCCATTCTGGCTACATATAAGTTTGTCATTTATATCTTTTGTTACTAGAGATAATCTTCCTTGGCTATTCGTCTTTATCACCTTCGTTTCTTCCCTGCCTTTTATCATTATCTGTAAGGAGTGATCACCTAAGGTCAATGCTCCAATGATACGACTAGATCTAGAATCATAAATAGTGTAGGTCTTCATAAATGGAAACTGTTTAGAAAAATCTTCAGATAGTAAGTTGTTGTCTTCTAATCTTACAGAAAATATTTCTTGATCGATCATGAACTCAAGAGCTACATCTCTCTGGGTATCATACCCAAATATCTGTTCTTGAAAGGCACTATAGTTTTGATCTAAAAGTTCAGGAATTTGTGCATTGACATATACACAGAATAGCGTAAATATGCATAAGAGTAAAGCTTTAGATTGCTTCATGCTAATAAGGTTAGTTTCAAAATGATTAATGATCTCAAATTTAACATTTTATTTAAATCTATTCAACATCTAAGCCTCCATAAGTTTTTCTCATATAGTCTGCCACTGATACAATTAGATTTTACATAACCCTGTGATCGATTAATTTATGGAGTATTAATGACTATATTAGTCTCATGAAAAAAATTGGATGTCTATTTCTTTTTATCTTTTACTCTTCGTTGCTCTATGGGCAAGAAATTATATGTCCTGATGATGTTACCATAAATTCGTCATTAATTGACCCTAATCATAAATATGGAGAACCCATCATAAATTATAACGAGCCATATAGTCTTAAGGTAAACATTGAAACTGACTTCATAGATTGTGATGAAATGTTTCTGACTATTATACATAAAGAATTTCAGCTAGCTAACGATGAAAGTGATATATCCTCATGTAATCAAGCTATCAGCATTACTCGTTCTGATTTTTCTGATTTTTCTATTCCAGAAGACATCACAATAGAATATGCAAATCCTTTTGACCTACATACTGACCTTACAGGATCTACTAATACCTTACCTCCATCTGAATATACTTCTTATTATGAGGACAGAACTCAGAAAATGTCAAATGAAATATTTACAGTAAAGAGAACTTGGCATTTAAAAAACGCTTGTACCTCGGTTACAAAAAAATATATTCAAAATATATTAATAAACAATGCTAATGTGAAAAGATTTTCTTCTGGTCAAATCTCTGATATTAATAACATGCCTGTTCAGTACAGCATCTTTAGTATTAAAGATGAAACTGGTGCTATTATAAATGACCCAACATGCTTTAGTGTAGATAAACCCCTACATGAAATATTAAATTGTATTTATGATAACAATAGTGAGGTAAAAAGTCTCCGTATAGAGGTTATCAAGAACCAATATTACTTAAATGGAGTAAGCACACTGGATCTCGTATTTATTATAAAGCATATACTACAGGAAAGACCTTTTGAAAACTATACTCAAGTTATCGCTGCTCAATTAAATGAGGATAAAAAAATTACAGGTATAGATATAACAGAATTAAGAAAATTGATTCTAGGAGTAAGCTTAGAACTATCTGCTCACCGTTCTTGGGTTTTCTTTCACAACAGCGTTTTACAGGCTAATAAAAGTACGGATCTAAGAAACTATGATTTAACATTTAATGCTTATGAATTTCCATTAAATGAATTCTATATCTTAGCAATCAAAAAAGGAGATGTAACAGGTAATGCTGTTACACATGAATAAACCCTATAAAATAAACTTATATCTACCCTTTCACCTTCTCTAATATCCACTTCTTCTCCGTGAGTACCTCCTCTCCCTTCACCTTCTCTGCAAACTTTATTTTCATTTCTTTGTCATAGGGATTAAGTCTTACTAGTTTCTTAAAGTATTTGATAATATTCTTATAGTTATTCTTGTGATAGCCTAGTATCTTGTTTCTAATGATGTACATCTCCATACTGTCAAGGTGTGAGTCCAGTACCTTATCATTCTCCAACTCAAAGTATATTTTTGCTTGCAGTGTCTTAGCAGCAAGACTAATAAGGTGATCCTTAAAATCAGCTTCGATAATATTTTCTAAGGCTAGGTCAAACTCTTTTTTGTAATAATAGATCAGCGCTTTGTTAAAGTGATAAGCACTTTTTCTATCCTGCGATCTGAGCAAATTTTCGTACTCATCACTGATCATTTCTGCTCGCTCAAAATCCTCATTACGAATCGCCATCATCGCCATATTTCTGTATGTGAATCTAGACAACTTACCATCGATAAATAGTGTCTTCATCTTGATTGCTGTCTCATAAAGATCTAGTCCTTCCTTACCATAACTCTTATCCCCTTTGTTTAATTTACGAATACAAAAATTCAATGCAAAAAAGTAGAGAGATCGTAACTCGTCTTGGTTGAAATTTTCTTGATGAGTAAATAGCGCATTTCTGAAAGATCTATATATACTTTCGTCATCTATTTTTCTCATCATCTGGTAACAATGGTAGTATACAGAAATAACGGGTATACTTAGAAGGTCTCTGTCCTCTATGTCTTTTATGATATCTTCTGTATAACGGAAATCATATTCCGCAGAATAGATATTCTTATGAGATAATGCATAACATGCAATCCTTAATTTCTGCGTGTAGAAATTCATATCTGTAAGATCGAGAAGCACCTGAATGTTCAATTCTTGATTTCTCTTTTGCAAGGACTCGTACTGATAGTTCTCGAACTCTATGTCTAATAGAAAATCAAAGGGCAGGGTCTTACGCTTAGCTGATCTGTTATTTGACATAATACTATTATACTGACTCTTATATAAGGTACTAAGGTTCTTCTTTCTGTAATATCTCAGCAGTAATAGGTCTTCCAGTTCCTCATTTCCAGAACCTAACTCTAGAAGAATACAGAATTTCTCTACTTGCTTAAAGAGCTTACTGATCGCCAGTCTTATCTTCTGATCATTATACTTATGTTTTTTTCCATAGGTCTTCTGGAATAATACTTCTTTGTCAGGATCCTTGTCAGAAGTTATGCAATCTATAATATATTTGTAAATAGATAACTCCTCCTGCCGTATATTGAGCATCTTAGAACAAAGCATAGATTCCAACTGATCCTGTTCCTTTTTAGAAAAAGTGCCTAATATCTTATAAATTTTTAAATGTTTCAATAGTACATTTATTTACATAATTATTTAAATTACAGTTACTTATGATTTATTTGATATAAATAAATAAATACAAAGTAACAAATTTGTACTCTTATAATGTTCATTTCTTGACGATATTTGAGGTATAAACAGAAATGAACATGAACAAAATATATCGTCTTATGAAAAAATGCATCTTATTATTAGCCTTCCTAGGATCCTTGTTTACCGTGTCAGCGCAACAAGATTGTATAGATACCGTCTATCTAGAAATCGTAGGGGAAAAAGTAAATGGAAAAATACAAACACACTTTAATGCTTACGAATTTGTAGATATTACTAGCGTACAGTTTACAGTAAAGTACAATCCGGATGTTCTTCAGTTTGATAATATTATAGAATATCCTGGCTTACTAGAACAGATAACTTTTAATGATCAAGTTACTGGAGAGATAGGACTTATCTGGTTTGATAGTAGTGGAACTACATCTATTACAGTGCCTAACGGCGATCCTATTTTTAGTTTTGAGTTTACCCCCTTGCAGTTAGGAAATGCAGACTTAGAAATAACAAACAATCCTGTAGAAATAGAAATAGGTACCAACTTCACAGATAAATATTGTTTAAATGCCCCTCCCCCAGAAGTGGCGGTAGATGGTGCCACTATCACAGGAAATGTATTGTATGATATCGCAGAGAATTGTACTATCGATCCAGAAGATCAAAATCTAGAAAACTGGATGGTACAAGTTTCTGATGGAACAAACGATTTCTTTATAGATACAGATGAAAACGGATATTACAATATACTTGTAGATGAAGGCACCTACACACTGACCTTAATAACCCCTAATCATTTATGGACGGCTTGTGCGCCTCAGCTCACGACACCAGCTCTAGTAAACAACGATAGCTATGTAGCAGATTTTCTAGTATATCCTAATAATTACTGCCCTCTGCTCAATGTAGATATCTCAACTCCTTTCCTAAGAAGATGTTTTAATAATACATATTATATCCAGTACTGTAATGAGGGAACTGAGGTAGCGGAAGATGCCTACATCGTTGTGGAGCTAGATGCTAGTATGGATTTTATAGCGACTAGCTACCCTTATACTCAGGACGGGCAACTACTCACGTTTAACATAGGAGATATTCCTTTGGGAGCATGCGGTGAAATTAGCTTTGTAATATATATCCAGTGTGAAACAACCACACTGGGTCAGACCCATTGCGTAACAGCTAATATTTTTCCTGAAAATGATTGTACCCTACCTACCACACAATGGTCTGGTGCTAATCTAGAAGTAAACGGTTTTTGTGACGGAGATTCTATACGATTCGAAATACAAAACACTGGTAATGCACCTATGGAAAGTCCAGTCAGCTTTATCGTTATAGAAGATGATGTAATGATTATAGACGAAGGATTACCACTCCTAGGAGCGGGTGCTAAGCATTTAGAAAGCTTGCCAGCAAATGGACCCACTTACAGACTAACCGTGGAGCAGGTGGCCTTCCATCCTTCTCTAGATAATCCCTCCTTAGCGATAGAGGCTTGTACTGAAGGTGTAGAATTTTCTACTGGTTTTGTTACCATGTTTTCTAATCCAGATGAGGATAAAAATATAGATATAGACTGCCAAGAAAACATAGGATCTTATGATCCTAATGATAAGGCCGCTTCGCCGAAAGGATACGGAGACCAACTTTTTATAAAGGCTAATATGCCTATAGACTACAAACTAAGATTCCAAAATACAGGAACAGATACGGCATTCAGAGTCATTATAAAAGATGTACTGACGGAAAACTTAGACCTCAGAACGCTACAGTTAGGAAGTGCCTCCCATGACTTTGATTTCCATATAGAAGATGGTAGAACAGCAGTCTTCACCTTTGATAATATAGAACTTGTAGATAGCACAACGAACGAACCTGGATCTCATGGATTTATTAAATTCAAAATAGATCAGGTAGCAGATCTTCCTGACGGAACACACATCATAAACTCTGGTGACATCTATTTTGATTTCAATGAACCCATAATTACGAATGAGGTAGATCTCCTAATAGGTACAGAATTTGTAGAAATAATATCTAGTATATATCCTGTAGTACCTGAAGTATCCATAGCATTGTTTCCTAATCCGAGTAGTGATTTTATTAATGTGAAAATTGATAACTATGACCTAGATAAAAGTGCTTCTATTCAGATTATGAATACACTTGGACAGACTATCTTAAATGAAAACATAGATCAAACATCTAAAATAAATACAAGTAGTCTAAGTACAGGAACCTATATTTTCAGAATAACAAACGATAATAAAATTATAGCATACGGAACATTTGTTTCTGAATAATAAAACATTTTTTTTCCCATAGCATGCTAGCGGGCTCTGTAGACACAGGGCCCGCTTTTTTAATTCTATATATAGGAGGAATAAAACCAATTCTAAGTATAATACCAATTCTAATTTAGAATGACGGTAATTATTTATTTTGTTCTTCATGTTCCTTCGTTAAAAAGCCTCGCCGAACCTATGGGTTCGCCTACGTTTTTTGCCTTGATCCATATTGAACAATTCTAAATCCTTTTCCGTCATTTAAAAATAAAAATGGTATAATACGACACGAAAAGAAATTATGTAGATGGAGGTTTTCATATGGAAAGCATAATTCTTTTATAAACGCTTATGTAAGAAGGAAATATTCCAGCCTGAATTGTTGTAACATTAATAAGTGTAATTTTTAAAAATAGATTCTCTCATGATGGGCTCATATCTACTGCTGTATTAGAAAAAATTGTACTTCTGAAGTCTTATTGTTAGAATAAGTTTAAATTTGCGCTATTATGAAATCAACGTTATCCATTATTTGCATACTTTTTCTTACCGTTATATCCCTAGATGCTCAGGTCAGACTGGGTGTAAAAGGAAACATTACCCTTCCTTTTTCTAAATCACAGGAAGTATTGTATGATGATCCTAATGATTTTCTGCTTTACAGATTAGTTATAAGAGACGTAGATGTTTCTCCTGGTGTAGGGATGATGGGCTACCTAGAGAACAAAAGTATGTTCTTCCAGATAGAGGCTGTCTACAATAAGACAAAGACTAATTTCTCACTGGAGAGCTTCATCCAGGATGATGAAAGCAATAGGGAATTTGTAAAAACAAGTTATTATCTTGGTATTCCTATCATCGCTGGTTTCAAAATCAACAACTTTAAATTCGGTGTAGGTCCTAAGTTTTCATTTGTTCTAGACGATACTCCCATTCTACAAGATGAGTCGCAGTTCGAGGAAAAAAGATCTGGTTTAGAAAAAGGATTTACCTTTAATTTTGGACTTGTGGTTAAGCGATTGCATTTTGATATCAGTTATGAAACTCGCTTTGACGGTACGGCAGAGTATTTCTACTTTAGAAATGCCCGAGCAGGATTTAGAGGAAGGCCAGAATTCATTTCGTTTAGTGTGGGCATTGTACTGTAGAAATCTATCCGTTTAGAATAGTTATTTATACTTAGCAAGAAATTATGTTCTTACGAGATATTATTACCCAAAAGGCAAAAACGCTCATCACTATTATTGGGAATATTAATCCTCATACACCACCTCTCTTAGAAAACGTATACCCGCTTTTATCTCTAGTGATAAGTTTCTTATTTCTCGCTCAGGTAATGTAGAGGACTGGCTTGTAAAACAGTTGATTATATTAGGCGTAGGATCAGATCTATATTGTAAAGAAAGATCCGGACTTACAACCACTTCTATATAAGGTGTTATAAACTTATTATCATTCTCTAACTCTATTCCGCCACCTACACTAACACCGTAATTTATCTTATTGACAAATGTCTCAAACGGATAGATGGGATAACAAGCATTAAGATCTTCATATTCACTTAGATTCGTTCCTACAGTATACTCTAGTCTCAAACCAAAAAAATAATACGGTACATTTTTACTATCTCCCTTTCTCCTTTTCTTAGCGCCCACCTCTAGCGAGACATTATTAAACTTGAATTTATTTCCATTAGAAAAACCGTTAAAATTGAATACTCTAATAGCACTTCCTCGCTGGTGAAAACCAGCCTGCACATATAGAGAGCCTCTATATTCTGGATCTAGTGATTCTATAACAAAAGAACCATTAAATGCTAAGAGCGCCTGACGGTCAAGACCATTCCACTGTTGGAAACCTACTGTCGCACCTCCCTTCGGACCAAAATAAAATCCTTGTCCAAAACCAATACTCAAGGAACCAATAACAATTAATATCGAACCCAGCCATCTAATCATGCTATTATAGTTTATCTGTATGATAAATATACTATTAAAATAGAAATACAGAATCTTCCGTTTTCTTATCTGGGAATCTTACGTAACTAGGTCTATCATCTAATCTTATCAGGCCTGTCAATCTTAACTCCTCCCCGACCAATGGTTCTGATCCTATCGGCATTCTATTTCTTGCATATAGACTCTTCAGTCTAATATTATATTTTCTCGAAAGGTCTCTCATAGAATCCCCTTCTTTGACAAAGTGAAACTCTTGCTCGTTATGACTTGATTTTCGGTTCTTCCTTGTTTTCGTACCTCTAGAAGAAGATCTTCTTTTACTTCTACCTGCTCTATCTGCAATGATTTCTTCTTCACCCATTTCCTCCTCCTCGAAGATAGGTTCGTTGTATACTTTTGTACTAGATATGTCAATTTTTTGAGCGTCTCGTGTCATCATATCTACATCAGTTCCTGCATATACTTCTTCTTCTGTTTCTGTAAAAGTGTCATACTTATATAACTCATACTTCTCTATAATCTTTATCAATTTCTGAGGGTACTTCTTATCTGTTGCATACCCTGCCTTTCTCAGACCATTAGCCCAAGATCTATAATCAGTAGCATCATAATCAAACAAGAATCCATATCGCTGATTGTTCATCAAGAAATCCGAATGCGCCATATAAGAATTCATAGGATGATCGAATTTTCTAAAACAACTTTCTATCAAGTTTCCCTTACTATCATAATCATCATCCTCATGATAGAAGCCATCTCCCTGATAAGAACCTCCACACTTTATCCCAAAATGATTGTTAGCATACACGGCTAACTCGCTTCTACCCCAGTCCGATTCCAGCAGGCCTTGAGCTAACTTAATGCTTGCGGGAATTCCAGTTCGATTCATTTCGCTTACAGCGATCTCTTTATATGTGTTTACGTAAAAAGTGGATACCTCACTAGGATTATTAGCAAGAAGCGTCATTTGAGAAAAACACAGTAAGAAAATAAGCTTTGTTCTTATGCACATATTCTTAGCATTTTGATTTACATATTAAGTAAAAACATAATATATAATAGTTTATATATTAGGCTATAGCAAAATCTATTCCAATATTATAAAAACTAAAATATCTAGGCCAAAAATTTCGTTTTGTAATGAGGTTTGTAATCGAGCAAGAATATATAGTTAACTACAAAAAACGATGTATATTGCTTTTATACCCTTTTAATGAATGTAATCTTATAGCATGCTAAAATATATATTTTGCCTTTTTATCATGGTTTGTAACATTTCAGGTAATGCTCAGAGGCCCTCTTCTGCGGATAATAAGGAAATGAACAAGCGTATATTTAACTTTATCAGTCCAGCTGGTGATCAATACATCTGCCTATCCTCAGAAGATATAGATCATACTTCTGACCCAGCCATCCGGAGAAGAATGAGTGCAAAGGGGTTTACAGAAGAAGTTTTTTTAGAACTGAAAGATAAGCATTATATAACTTTACTCTCCCCTAATCTAAGGTATCAGGATGAAATAAGTCTTCCTATAAGAAACGCTGATTATCTGACCGTATTTTCTATAAGCGCTACAGCTAGAGGGATCAGAATGTATTATACTAAAAGAAAACAGAATAAGGATGAAATCATATATGCTGTCCTAGACATCAATCCTAAACAATTAAGGGAATCTAAAGAAGTTATAATAGACCGTTATAAATATGAAGATGAAGTCCCAGACACGCATCTGAATATTAATGCAGATTCCTCAAAGTTCCTTTTTGTAACAGAACCTTTCTTAAGAGATAACGACATACAAAAACTTATTCTTACCGTTGCGAATGACGATAATACCTTAGACTGGAGTAAAGAAGAAAACTTCAAAAGAAGAAAGAATCAAATAGACTTTCATGATATAGAACTGGACAATAAGGGTACGGTCTACATAGCTTATGACGATTATAATAGAAACAGTGGAAGACCTTACAACAACGAAAGAAGAGGGAATATAAAGCCAGATTATCTAAGTTCTATTATATGTGTACAGGATAAGAAGGTAAGAAAAATTATAGACCTAGGGTATGATGATGCATTTATCACGCATATAGATATAAGTTATAACCTAAGCCTACAAGAACTTTCAGTTGCTGGCATATATAAGGAGAAACACAATGGTAATTATACAGGTGTGTTTAATTCCGTTGTTTCTTCAGACTCATTAATATTAGGTGATATATTCGAGACAGTTTTTGATAAAAAATTACTGATCAGTCTAGACGAAGATGGTATTGCTAAGGCCTCTAATAAAGATCCCGGGCTAAAGAGAAGACTAGATTTTGATACAGATCTATTGGTAAAAAAAGACGGGAATATATCCTATTTGCTACAGCCCATAGAACTAGAAAGAAGCAATAACAATATCAATAATCCTTATGGTCAGGGCGTAGGATTTGGCGGCTATAATCGGTTCAATGCTTTCAATATAGATGAGGGATTCAATTCCTTTTCTATGATCCTAGTAGAGCTTAGAGAACAAACAAACTTTATCCGAATTCCAAAAACTATAGATCTAAGAACAGATTACAATTTCGTCATAGCCAAACCCTTCGTTATTCAAAATGATATCTATATTCTCTATGCTGATAAGGAGGAAAATCTAGACAGAGGTCTACGAGAAAAACCAGATAGACTACGTAGAAGAAATGATGCAGCACTCGTATCCTGTCGTATAGATCCTGATGGCAATATGAGTAGAAGAATAGTTACAGAAGAAGAGGACAACTTGCTCATCTATCCAGGTTCCATAGAAAGATTAGACTTTACAAGATTTCTTGTCAATGCTGAAGAGCGCAGATTCATGCGTTCTAACTTTCAGTTTATTATACTTTCAGAAAGTGATTTGTGATGATCTAGATACACTGAGAAAATTAAGGAATTATTAACTATCGGATACCCAACCTATCATAGTCTGTTAGTGGTCTATACAGACAATTACTAACATCAATTACGTTTACAATTACTATTAAACGTAGGTGATATAAATCAAAAAATTATGAAAAAGTTTTCCATGTTTTTTTATCTATTTCTCGCGCTTACTACCATTTCTTTTACCTCTTGTGATAAGAATGATGACAATGATTGTGATATTACCATGAAGTTCCAAGACATGACTGGGCTAGATGGTTGCGGATTTATTCTTGTACTAAATCTAGATGATGAAGAAAGGAGATTAGAACCTACTAATCTAAGTGATTTTGATATTACTCCCGTAGACGGTTTAGAAGTATGTGGAACGTTCGAAACAGATCTTGATCTGGCAAGTATTTGTATGGTGGGGGAAATAGTGAGGTTGACTAGCTTGTCTGTAAAGTAGCTGGCTGAAACAACATCTATTCCAAGGGGTTTTAACCCCTTGCTCTTAAATCTCCCCTACTTGCTTAAACATATGAACTTGCGTTAAAACCACCAATGTAGAAATATAAGCCCTTCGGAATATTTCAAGAATTAGCGAATCACACTTTTACGAATAATTGAATCAGTGAAGTACTCTACCTTGGCATATGGAAATAATAAGTATTATTCTTTACCGTCAGTTCATTCTTACGTAACCATGGATTATAATACTTAAGCATTCTGTAAGAAAGTCCATTCTCTTCTGCAAACTTGCTTAGGTTAGGAATAGACTTATCTACTTTTACCTTATACGTTTCTTCTATGGGCACATATAAGTCTTCCTGATCTATAAAGAACCCAAAGTCGTCCGGGTTTTCTAATATCTCTTTGATAGCTATAAGCCTGAATACATAACTTGCTGTCTCTTTATTGAGATTAAGATCATAGTAGTCGTCTTCTTCTTGTTTTCTCTGGATCTTAGCATAGCTGGTAGGGCCTATATTGTAAGCCGCTGCAGCATTTGTCCAGCTACCAAATCTTTTCTGTAGATACTTGATATACTTGGCAGCAGCCAGTGTCGCTTTTTCTACATGATAACGCTCATCTACCTCATCGTATATTTCTAATCCGTATTCCTTAGCAGCTAATTTTCTAAACTGCCAGAAACCTACTGCACTAGCAGAAGAAACGGCATTTTCTAAGCCGCTTTCGGCTACGGCTAAATACTTAAAATCTTCTGGTATTCCTTGCTCCGCTAAAATCCTTTCCATCGTAGGAAAATATTTATTAGCCCGCTTCATATACAGAATCGTACTAGAGTGCCAATAGGCATTTTTAAGTAATTGCTTGTCGATTCTCTCTTTACAATCTACGTTAAGGGGCATGAGTTCTCCTGCCCAGTCAAATTGTTTTGTATGCTTTATAGCTTTCACATTTTGTGGCAATTGTACATATGCGTCGATAGGTGCATCGTCAATAGATCTATTAGCAATCATAAAGCCAGCACAAAAAACCAGTGCCAATAAAAAACCAGAAAAAACATTATTTTTCATAAAATTATATTTCTAAATATGTAGATACTTTAAGGCCAGCTAAAATTTACATTGACATAAATATCACCTATACTAAAAGACTTAAACGAATTCTACTTTAGATTTATCGTATTTTTTACAATAAATCTTAAGTGAAATATCCAATCAAGAAATGATAGATGATGATACTCTAACGGAAAATTACTGAAAAAGTGCTAGAGAAACAACATATTAAAGAAATTATTAATATGTTCAAACTATTATGACTATACTTAGCCGCTTAGTTCTACTCTGAAGAACGCGGTACGATGGTAGATGGTTTGATAGAATTTACAAGAAAATCTAGTTGTTGTATGAAGTCTCTCTTAGCTTTACCAGGAGCATATACGAAGGCATAAGCAAATATTAACTCGTTCGTTTCTTTATTGTGCATCTGATAGGCTACGAATGGCCCACCCATAAAATCCTTGGTCATTTCCCATACGCCTCTTATTTCTTTGGTATACATCCCATTGATATTTTCCGTATACTCAAATACGGGAAAATCTTCATCATTCGTTCTCATAATAGAACCTTCCGTAGCACTCGTAACATAGCTTTTTCCAAAAGTTTCTATGAGGTCCAGTAAGGCAGTCTTTCTAAATTGCTTCTCTCCCGTATAAGGCATTTTCTGGATGACTAAATTAAGAATGGCTATATCTGTATCTTTTCTAAACCAGATCAGGTTCTCTTCCTTCACCTCTTCCGCTACTTGGAAATCTTGGGGTAATTTCAGATCTATACCATAGTTATATAGAACATCTTGGCTGAGGCCCTTGTCTATTTTTCTGACATATACTTGCGACTCCAACATCTTCTTGTCATGTTCATTTATTCGCTTAGATATTGCTGGAAACGATTGTCTTATCGTCCTAGAGAGATCCTCCTTACCGTTAGCAAAAAGATATACAAGCATCTGTCCATTTGCCCATTTGTTTTTTCCTACAGAGGTTCCTAGCTTATTTTCTTTCCTTGCCCTAGTAAACTTATCTTCTCCTAAGTCCGCCCTTACCATCTTAGTGACTTTAGATTCCATATCATCCAGATCAGCCACAATAACATAGGTACGCAGCCCTCTTCGAAGGGGTTGGTTTTCTATTTCTGTAGCATTGAAGTGTCTGAGGTCAAAGGTATTTTCCGGTGTGGGCATGATAGGGTATGGACTTTCTAGGTAGTATCTTATTGTGTCTCCTAGATCTCCATTCCACAAGGTATCATCAGCAATGACTAAGATATCATTCATCTTACCCATCGCCATGCTTCTAGCTTCGAGACTACTAGCCACATCACTGTTACAAGCTAACATTGTCATCGTAATCACAATGAAGCACGAAAAGTAATGTATTATGGAATTTAGAGTTTCTTTTTTCAAAATGTCGTTTTTACACTCTTTTTATAAAAATACATCATTCTAGTAAGTAAACCTATTGTACATCGATATGTCGCAAAAGATTAACTTTATATCAGAATCTGTATTATCATATAGAATATCAAATAACTAATTCATATAAAAGATGACTATTAGCCTTATAGTGGTGTAAGCACGTGCTGATTTATTAATCTCCGCGAGAAATTCACGGCCTCGAAAAGACCTATAATAAGCCTTGAATAATATCTTCTATAGATATCCCTTCCGCTTCAGCCTTGTAATTACGTACAACTCTATGTCTCAGCACATAATTAGCCACTGCATGTATATCTTCTATATCCGGAGAATATTTCCCTTGTATTGCTGCGTGAGTTTTAGCTCCTAATATAAGATACTGAGAGGCTCTAGGTCCCGCTCCCCACGATATATAGTTGTTTACATCAGCTGTTGCAAGTGCTGTGTTAGGTCTTGTCTTAGAGGCTAAAGCTACCCCATATTCTAATACATTATCCGCTATTGGTATTTTTCTGACCAGTTCCTGAAATCCCATAATCTGATCTGCTGTCAGTATATTCTTAAGGTCATGTTTCTTATTAGCTGTAGTAGCTTTTACAACCTGTATTTCCTCTTCATAACTGGGATAATCTAACGTAATATTGAACATAAATCTATCCAGTTGGGCCTCTGGCAAAGGATAGGTTCCCTCTTGTTCTATAGGATTCTGAGTGGCTAATACAAAGAATGGATTAGGCAACATATGTCTCGTCCCACTCACCGTCACCGATCTTTCTTGCATGGCTTCTAGCAATGCAGCCTGCGTCTTGGGTGGTGTTCTGTTGATCTCATCCGCAAGTACGATATTAGAAAACAGAGGCCCTTTGTTAAATTTAAACGACCTACTCTCATCTAGAATTTCCGAACCCATGATATCAGAAGGCATAAGATCCGGTGTAAACTGAATCCTCTTAAAACCTAGATCCAGGACCTGAGATATTGTACTCACAAGCAGGGTTTTCGCCAGCCCAGGAACACCTACTAAGAGACTATGACCGTTAGCAAATAGTGATATGATCACTGTTTTTACGACTTCATCCTGTCCTACAATTACTTTTCCGATCTCAGATTTAAGATCCTTATAAGATTGTGCCATAGCATCTATTGCCTGCACATCCGTTATATGTTGCGTTTCACTCATTTTTTCTTCCTATTATTCCGCTAAAATATAAAATAACTGACCATTCACCATTGTTTAACGATCCTATTGTTATTAATGTTTTAATAAACAGACATCGTGAAAAATCACTTTTAGGGAAGTATATATTGAAGGACTCTTTTTTTAGTTGGGACTTATTTTTATTTGAGCATAAGCGTATTATTAATGCTTTGTAATCGTTAATTATTAAACATGATCATGAAATTCAAAGCACATATATTCTTTCTATTACTTATTACGGCCACCGCTTGTGGAAAATCAAAACAAGAATGTGCTGAAGACTCTCTAATTGGCGAGTGGGATATTGTAAAATTATACGAGTCCAAAAATAGTTTAGAAAATGGTATTGTTGTGAGCCAAGAAGTAATGGAATTCACAGAAATAGAAGGTTACTTTACCATTACAGCAAGTTTTATGGAGTATCAATACTCGACCCACTCAGTTGTAAAGGTGGATCAGAACTATACACTAAACATTACAAAGGAAAACGCAGGATTTACAAGGGTAGATGTATATACTATAGATGGAGATCTAGAAAATTTCAGAGTTAGGTTTGGAGACGAGACCAGTGATGCCCATGAAAATGCTACTGAAATATCATTAGAGCAAACGGTTACATCTGACACCTTAGTTATTGATAGAAGATTCGACTTAGTGAGAAAGTAGCTATGTCGATATAAACGTAGCGTATATCTATCCTTAACAGATCAGCTTAAACATGCTGAACTAAGTAGAGACCGATACCGTTATAAGAATAAGTTTATAGAAAGTGAAAGACAATAGAAAATATATAAAATTCTTCAAAGCTGACAAACTTCTAGCCTTCGTAAAGTCCAGAATCAACGAACTGAGTGTGAAACTTGTGTATAGTAGCTTGCTCCTATACTTCGCTTTTAATCAGAAAGAGACTTCTCGTTGGGCTAAGAATATCATAATTGGTGCTTTGGGATATCTATTATCACCTATAGACGCCATCCCGGACCTAACACCTTTTCTAGGATTTACGGATGACTTCAGTGTAGTCTTGTTCGGTCTTGTAGGTATAGCTTGCTATATCAACGATGATGTGAGGGCTGCAGCTAAGGAAAAAGTTTCACAATGGTTTTCTGATATAGATCCTAAAGCCTTGGAAGAAGTAGATGTGTTGTTGTAGACCAGCGGTTATTAAAGATACAGTTCCTGTATTATTATTTTAACCTCCGTTCCTTTTGGCAGATCATTATCTACAACATCCTGTAGTCATTGACAAGCTATTAACCTTTAAAAAGATCTTATCTAACGAGATAAGGCATAACCCCTAAAGTTTAATAGACTTGTTATAGACTCCTTAAGACTAAGGTAGGATAGAACTTTATTTGAAAAACATCACTTCACGAAATAAAAGTATTTTAAAAGAGATGTACTGACATTAAAATTGTTGGCCTGGAGAGGAATAATAACAACAACATATCTGTCAAAAAATATCCATTGAATTCTCATCAAAGTTCTATACAACTACCTACATCTTTTAGAAAAAATAGATAACAGCAAACTTGTAACCCCATATACAATGAAAAGCAAGTCAGCTGTTATCCTATTTTTTTTTATAGCTATAATACTAATCTTAACATTAACTGCGCGAGTAAGATTAATTTAATTCAAGTAGTAACCTGAGTTCGATATTAAAATAGTTTTAATTGAGAGGAATGATCTGGTTGATAATGATACATTTTCACAGCAGGTTTTTTAGGTAGAAAAGAATAAGCGATTATACCTGCAAGAATGTTGTTAAGA